>Ga0123355_10012080_pt1 | contig 13361 bp, 1 predicted proteins | sample TergutEmb28metaG_3_FD_89872 | JGI IMG/M metagenome (GOLD analysis project Ga0123355, IMG submission 89872) | Embiratermes neotenicus P1 segment gut microbial communities from Petit-Saut dam, French Guiana - Emb289 P1 | ecosystem: Host-associated > Arthropoda: Insects > Digestive system > Gut ...
CGACAGCAACACCAACGGCAACACCTACAGCGACGCCAACGGCAACGCCGACAGCAACGCCAACGGCAACGCCGACAGCAACACCAACGGCAACACCTACAGCGACGCCAACGGCAACGCCGACAGCAACGCCAACAGCAACCCCAACGGCAACACCTACAGCGACACCAACGGCAACGCCGACAGCGACACCAACAGCAACGCCAACGGCAACACCGACAGCGACCCCAACGGCAACTCCAACGATAACATCTCCACCGCCAGGTGCGGGAGCAGGTTCAGGTATCGGAACACCGGATACGGATACCAATGTTACGTTTCCTTCAACTTCAAATGGACGAAGGAGAAACGGACGACCCGGAACCAGTAATCCGCGGCCTGATGTTGCCCCAGAACAAGGCACCGTTGGAGGAGGGCATACTTCTCCTGGCCCAGGAACAGATATTGCCTATGTCGACAGACCTTCCTCAGACGCTGATAAGAGCATTGAGTCTGATGTAATCATCGAAGAGGTAAACAGAGTTCTGGTAGACCGTGAGATCGTTGATGTTGACATTATTATAGAAGAGATAATTCAAGCATTATTAGATTACGATACAATTGAAGTTGATGCAGCACTCGAAAAAATAGCCTATATTTTGTTAGATAACGATATTGATGAAATTGACGATATCCTTGCAGAAGTAGCCCGGATACTATTGGCCTTGAGCCTTGAGCGCAACCAAAACATGACTATGTGGTTAGGATACGATATCATACGTGTACCAATGGATAGAAGTGTAATTTACCGAGGCGATGGAACGAACTGGCTTGAAACGCCTATGGATACCACGGCTTTTATTTCAGTAGAAGGCTCCATCATGATTCCCCTTCGATTTTTGACATACGCCCTCAGAGATCGCATAGAATGGGAAAATGATAATGCGCTTGCAACTATATCTTCTTCTATAGGAGATATTATGGTAGCGCCTGGCCAAACAGTGATGACAGTAAATGGAGTTAGCATTACAATAGCAGACAGATTTGGCAATGTGGTGCCGGCATCGTTGAGAGATGACCGTATCCTAGTGCCAATGAGCGCATTGGGCAATGCTTTTAACATGGAGTATAGGTGGGATCCAGTTGCTCAAGAAGCAATTTTCTACCCGCTTAGACTTTTGCAGCAGGCAGAGCATCCAGCAGTAACAGTAACATCCTAAAGTTGTAAATTTGATTATTTTTCCTGAAAATATGGGGAAGTGAGCGCTTTTGGCAAAATCGTCAAAAGCGGACTTTGCCGTAACCCTAATTCTTGCTTTTTATAGTAAATTAATCCGAAATCAATCCAGTGCCCCTCTGACTGTTTCTCATTGAATTGACCATATTTCTATACCCCATTACGATTTCAAATTTATTTTGGAGCTACAATGGGGTTTTTCTCTGCCAAGGCGGATTTCATTTCATTACACATACCGTTGGCACCGGTTAATGTAAAGAAGTTTGCGTAAACATCCTATAGAGTTTTACTGACAACCTCCTTTGAAGCAAATCCAGTAATCATATTGTGAGAACTTAAAAAATACAATTAAGAAAAAAGACAGGATTTTAGCATGTGAGAAGCTTGTCAAAGGGTATTTAACTCTTAATTTAGGATATTCGCAAAAGGTGTTGGCGAAAACTTGTTGAAAAATAAAGCACATAAAGTTGTCGACAATTTGGATGGTTCATGTCGATTGGCGACAACAAAAATAGTTGTCGATTAGAAGTATTTTGTCAATCATTGCGAAAACGACAAGAGACAACCAATGTAAAATCACATTTGGTTTTTATTAACTTAACGGCACGACATCTCATTACAAATTCATCGTTGACGAGCAAAAATTCCCAGTAACGCAACTAAAATGTAACATTAAACTTATGTTGACATTTTTAGTTGAATGATTTAGAATAACAAACATTAAGTCAAAGAAGAGGTTGTTTGTAAATGAAATGGTACGAAAACGTCTCTGCCAAGAGGCGACAAATGTCGGAAACTGCGGTGGCGAATATGTTGAAAAGTGACGACAAATGGCAACTGCATGATGGCAATTAAATCTTGGCAGATAACGACATTAAAGTGCTATTGAAACTCAGATTCATTTCTGCGTTGATAATTTAATGAAGCTTTAAACTACAAATGAAGCTTCAGAAGAGAAGGAGCAAAGCGATTATGAGAACCACAAGTAAAACCGGATCAAGTAGAACCCGACAAAGACAGAAGCAAAACACGATTTTTAGCGGTCGTATGAAGCGCTTTACATCGTTATTTCTTGCATCTGTCATTTTGGTGGCTACCATGTCCTATGCCTTGGATGGTACTTATCAAGCTGAGGAAAGTGTTACTGTTGCGACGGAAAGCGATGCAGGACCAACAGAGTCATATGAAGCGTCCGCAGCAGAACCATCAACAGACGAAGCATCTACAGACTATGGAGGCGATGACCCACCGGCTGACGAAGATGCGGAGACTCCACCAGCTGAGGGCGATGGAGAAGATTACATAGGAGATAATGACGGCGATGACGCCGAAAACGACCTAGGTGATGAAATCGACACCGAGTATGATGGCGATGAGCTTGAAGTAAGCGGTGGCGAAGGCGGATACGAAAGTGATGAGTCTGAGGCCGAAGGCGATGCATCTGAAAATGATGAAGATGAAGCCGTCGACGAAGACGAGGATGAAGGCGAAGAAGATGAGTATGCCGACATCGAAGGTGAAGAAGAGTTTGAGTTTGTAGATCACTACATCGTATTCACTTTTGCGGAAGATGATACCGAAGACGATCACCTTTACATTATAAGAGGTGAGGCATACGATTTATTAGAAGGAGTAAGCGCGGTTGACCAATATGGTGACCCGATCTTAACTCCGATTTTTGTCGTTGATGACGGTGAATTTGATATCAACGCCGAATATCCTAATAATCGCTTTTATGTCACTTATGGGGCGGTTCATCATCACTCTATGCAATTGTTCTATAGAGAGAGGATTGTTTATGTAATCCTTCCTCAAGAAGAAGTCGTAGAGTATGAAGAGGAAGACGAACCGGCGTATCATCTGGTTACGACTTTCGCGCAACTAAGAGATGTGATTGCGGGCTACGCCCAATACGGTGAAATTACCATCGTTGTAGGCGCAAGCTTTGCTTTTGAACATGGGATCGATATTCCAAACAACTTAATTGTAAATCTATTAACAGACGGAAGCTCCAGGACATTAACTGCCAATGGGGCTGATTTTGCTGCTTTTAGAGTGTTTGGGGATCTTAATATAGGCATTGACAACCAGGCGCTGACAGGTCGGTCGCAGATTGACAATAATTTAACCATAAGCGGTTTTGGCGACAGCGCGGTGCAGGTATTGGGCGGAAGCCTCGAGCTGCATGGTGGTGCCATCAGAGACAACACGGCTGATTTAGGCGGTGGCGTGCGGGTGGAAAGCGGTTCCTTGAACATACAGGGCGGCACACTGGCAGGCAACAGTGCTCAAAACGGCGGTGCGGTTTGGATTGCGGATAGTAATCGCAGCAATCTGACCATAAGTGCAAGCGCGGTATTTTATGATAATGTAGCCCACGAGGGGGCCTTTGACTATGCCGAAGAAATAGGCATGACAGAGGCGTTGGCACGTTATCCGCATATCCGCTGGGCCGGAGACGGAAGTATTGCCGGAGCGCATATTTTTAACAATTATGATGTAAACAGTTATTATGCTGTTTTTATAAATGAAGGCGATATTAGAATCACTTTCTATGCAAGTCCCGGAGTACCGGAGACTCAGTATGCATATGTGGCCTTTGGCGGCACGTACGCAGCGGCACTTGCCACTGTAGAGATGCCGGAAATGGAAGATTACAGCTTCTTTGGCTGGTTTACACAGCCTGACGGAGGCTTACGTATTACGCCAAATACGGTAGTTACAATAGAAGACGATCATACGGTATACGCCATATGGGTGCCGACAGATTGGCTGGTAGTCACCTTTGATGCCAACGGCGGAAATATGGAAGCGGAAGTTGAAACCGTTGCGATGAGTGATATTCCGATTAATGTTGGTTTGTTCAGCGTTTTATTAACGGATGAGGGACCGGAAGCGACAGTAACAAGCGTAGTAGAAGTAGTGGCAGTAGAAATAGAACATGGTGAGGCATTAGGCGAAGAAAATATGCCGATCGAGCCGCATCAACAAGACTATGTGTTTATGGGCTGGAACACTGCCCGTGACGGTAGTGGCCAAGTGTTTGATGAGAATTTTATAGTAACAGAATCAATCACAGTATTTGGACAATGGGGTATCGTGCCGTTTTCGACTTACATGGTTAATTTTGTTGCCAATGCACCGGACAGTTCCGCAATTGTGATGCCACCGGGCCATGAGTCCAGGTCGGCACATCGTGGTACTGCCAACACTATCAGCAATAATGTAAATAATATTATAGTAACAGCAGCCAACATGCCAACATCATTCCCGGCGGATCGCCCGAATGGTTTAAGATTGGTGGGCTGGAATACAGCGGCAGATGGTAGCGGCGTTAACTTTGCGTTAGACGCACAAGCAAATATCCCCCACCCCAGAAATGCGGGTACTACCAGAAATCTATATGGTATGTGGGGATACAGGGTAAACTTTAATGCAAACTATCCAGGGGTTACTATGCCTTCGGGCAGTGAATACCGGATAGCGCGCAGAGGTACAGGTACAGGTGGAACCAACCACAGAGATAACATTATTATTACTGTACCTAACTTGCCGGCGCTTCCGACACATCCTGACGGATTAAGATTAGTAGGCTGGAATACGGAAGCGGATGGTTCAGGTACTCATTTTCGCGCAAGCATCCCGCCGGTTCAGTTAAATATCCCACATCTCCCAGGTGTAGACGGTCATACAAGGACTCTTTATGCCATGTGGGGATACCGAGTTAACTTTATAGCTAATGTACCGGGGCATCCGTCAGTGGAAATGCCTGTCAGCGATAGGTATAGGATAGCTAACCGTGGTACCGGTGGTTTTGTCGGTAACCATAGAGATCATATTATATTGACAACAATGCAAGTACCTCAAGTATTTCCCGGAGATCCTACCGGTTTAGGTTTAACCTTGCGAGGCTGGAATACAATGCCGGACGGTACCGGTACTACCTTCGCGTTAAATGCTCAGGCGAATATTCCTCACACTGTAGCCGATGGAGCGTTTAGAAATCTTTATGGTATGTGGGGTTATCGGATTAATTTTATAGCCAATATACCGGGACATCCAGAAATTGAGATGCCCGTAGGGGACAGATATCGTTTAAGTGCTAGTCGCAGTGGTGACAGTATCAGTATAATATTGCCACTTGCGGCCTCATTTCCGGAGCATCCTCAAGGGTTGACCTTGGTTGCCTGGAATACTGAGCCGGACGGTACCGGTACCAGTATTGGAATCGGACAGGGCAGCGCTACATGGGTAGGACACCCCGGTGCCGGATCTACTCCAATCAGAAATCTCTATGCCGTATGGCAAGAGGGGTACACAGTAAACTTTATAGCCAATGTGCCTGGCCACCCGCTTATTGAAGTACCCGCAGAGTATCAATCTCGGCCGGCTGCTCGCGGTAACGGCTGGAATCATGTGGTGGGTAACATCGTTGTAACAACTGTAGCACTACCGGCTGAGTTTTTAGATAATATTCCAGATGATTTGGTTTTTGTAGGGTGGAATTTGCTGCCGTATAGTACTGGTACACATCTAGCTAATCCTGCCGCAGCCCAAGTTCAGTTTGCACATGCAATAGGTGACGGGCCTGTACGTAATCTTTACGGTATGTGGCGTAACCCTAGTTATACAGTAACTTTTGATGCGAATATCCCGAGCAATCCGGAACTTCAAATTGCTGATGAGCGCCGAGTGATGTCGGCCACCCGGGGTACTGCGGCCGTTCCCAATGCTTTTAACGGAGGGGTCATTCAGGTTACAGCGGCAAATATGCCGACGGTGGCTTCATTTCCGACTCATCCTCAAGGCTTAACGCTTGTAAGTTGGAATACGGAGCCGGATGGCAGTGGTGTTAGTTTTGCAACTAATGCTTTGGCCAATATTCCCCATCCCGTAGTTAATGGACCGACAAGAACCCTTTACGCTATATGGGGAGGATATCGGATAGATTTTCATGCCAATATCCCCGGGCAACCATTAATGCCTGTGGGTGAAAGATACAGGATAGCTCCTCGTGTCGGCGCAAATCTTACAATTGCAATAGCAGACCTTCCAGTTGCACCGACCCATCCGGATAATTTGAGATTAGTCGGTTGGAATACGGCCCCTGATGGCAGCGGCATTACTTTTAGGACATTTCCGGCGGCTGCAATCAATATTCCTATCCCTGCCGGTGTCCCGGTGCCAACTACGCTCTATGCGCTGTGGGGTTATAGAGTCAATTTTATAGCCAATGCCACAAATCAGCAGGGGGTTTCGTTACCGGCCATTGTAATCCCTAGCGAAGCAAACAGTATGTTGGTTGATCGTGGCACTCATGCTACTGCTAGTAATGCTTTATTTAGAGATAATATCATTATTCCTGCAGCAAGTTTACCGTCTGCAGCTGTGAGAAACGCATTGAATCACCCCGAAGGTTTGCAATTGGTTGGTTGGAATACGGAGCCGGATGGTAGCGGCACCAATTTTGGTGTGACTGCTCAAATAAGCCTTCGCAACGTGTGGCCGCATATGACTGGAAACTCTGCCAATATAGCAGCTTCTGGCGGTCCCTCTGAAAGAAACCTTTACGGCATGTGGGGATACAGAGTCACTTTTGTTGCCAATAACCCACAAGATGCTAGTCTTCAAATACATCAAGATCACAGATATGCGACAGCTACTCGCAGCGGTGCTAATATTCAAGTTTTAGCTGCGAATATGCCACCGGCGTCTTCGATTCCCAATTGTACTAACGGTTTAACTTTACGAGGTTGGAATACCGAGCCGGACGGCAGTGGTACGCATTTCCCGTTATGGGGAAGCAACCCTCTGTTTGCTCATGTTGCGGGTAGTGGCGGTGCTTATAGAAATCTTTATGGTGTATGGGGTGCTGATGATGGTTACACAATAACTTTCGTAGCCAATAACCCCTACGATGCAACATTACAAATGCCAACAGGACAAGGGTCACGGTCGGTTCAGCGCGGTACTGCCGCTTCTGGTGTGGCAGGTCATTTAAATATTGTCGTTGAGGCAGCTCAAATGCCGGATGATTTGCCGGTGTGCAGCAATGGTTTAACTTTAGTTGGCTGGGCTGGAGTACCTGACTTAGCCGGTAATCTTGCAATACCGTTTACCACAACAGGACAGCTTGGTCTTCCTCACACAGTAGGTACCGGTAATGCAAGAAATGTTTATGGTGTATGGGGTTATACGGTTAATTTTATAGCCAATGTCCCCGGAGCCGGAAATGAAAATATTGAAATGCCTGTGGGTCATGGTGAGCGTATTGCACGCCGTGGTACTGCTCAGCTTGCAGCTAATCATGAAGACAATATCATACTTATGGCCACCACTATACCGACCCCTCCTACGGTTACCGGTATGACCTTTGCCGGTTGGAATACGGCGTCTGATGGCAGCGGTCAAATCTTTAGCAGTCTCGCTGTTCAGATGAATATCCCGCATTCCGCAGGTGACGGCGGTGCCATGAATTTATATGGTATGTGGAGTGCTGTCGATCAGTACAGAGTCAATTTTGTAGCCAATGTCCCGGGACATCCGGGTCTTGTTATAGATCCTGCATCGGGTTTTGACTATGCAATGGTTAGCCGTGGTACCGGCACCGGCAGTGGTGACACAGTAAACAATAGAAATAATCTTCATGTTCCGGCAACAGTCAGACCTCCGGCGGCAGAAATTCCGGGCAGTCCGGACAATCTGACTTTAGTGGGTTGGAATACGGAGCCGGATGGTTCGGGAGTTATCCTTGCCCTAACCGGTGCCGTTAACTTTCCGCATCTTGCAAACTCTGGTACTGTCAGAAATCTGTACGGTATGTGGAGTTATAAAGTAACCTTTGTAACCAATGTCCCGGGTCACCCGGATATCGAGTGGCCCGATGGTCCGCAAACTGCCCTGTTTTCTACTCGCAGCGGAGGTAATTTGCTTATTTCGTTGGCAGATGGGCCGACTGCGTTTCCGACAAATATTCCGTATGGGCTAACATTTAGAGGTTGGAGTACGTCGCCGGACGGTGCCGCCGATGGCGGTCAACAGTTTGGTACTACCGGAAGCCATTGGATGTGGTATCCTCAGGGTTCCGATAACTTTATAAATCTTTATGCCTTATGGGGCTACGCTGTTAAATTTAATCCAAACGTTCCGGGTAATCCGAATATGGAAATGCCTGATGGTTATGGATATCGTACAGCTGTCCGCAGTGGTAACAATATTACAACAAATACTCAATTGACAGAAATAACCAATCAGGTGCCGACAAGTCCGGACGGTTCAGTTTTAATGGGCTGGAATACAGAACCGGATGGGACAGGTATCCATTTTGCGACGAATGCATGGATTACCCTTGGCAATACCCCTAACCCGGGAGCGGCACCGATCAGAACCCTTTATGGTATATGGAGTAGCTATAGGGTAAACTTTATCCCTAATGCGCCGGGTATTACAATGCCTGACGGGCACAGTTCGAGACCGGCCCATCGGGGTACCGCCAATAATGTTGGCAATGACCTGAACAGTATCCATGTAACCGCAGCAAATGTGGCGTCTTTGGTTATTCCCGAAGGCCCAAGAGGTATGGCTTTACAAAGCTGGAATACACAGCCGGACGGCAGTGGTTTAAATTTTGCACCGGGTACGGCGATCAATATCCCTCACCTTTTAGGCTCAGGCGATACAAGAAATGTTTATGCAATCTGGGGATATGTCATATACTTTAATGCCAATGTTCCCGGGCATCCAAATATTGAAATGCTTCCGGGTCAGGAATCCAGGATTGCTACCCGTAGCGGTAATAATATTCACATTCCGGCTGCTTTAATGCCGGCTGCACCGCCTACATTCCCGGCAGGTGTCGGTGGATTCACTTTCTTAAGCTGGAATACATCGCCGGATGGTACCGGTATTGACTTTCCGATGGCTTTGGCCACGGAGGGCCGTGCTGCTGTTAATCTCTTCCATAGGCCTATTTTGGATGGTTCGAGCAGAACCCTTTACGCCATATGGGGTTATACGGTGCAATTTAGTTTTGGTACCGGTGTTCCCGGTCTTATCTTGACAGGTGATCCGAGTGTGCGTACAAACTGGTCAACCCGTCGCATTCCTACCGGTGGATATTTTACCGGTTATACCCTTGATGTAGGCGCTCCACGTATGGTTTGGCCTAATGATCCGACCAGACAGGGGCATACATTTATAGGCTGGTTTAACCATTCCCATGGTGCTTGTGATTGTTGGGATGCGGCGACTAATACAAATGTCGCTCCTTATTGCGGACCCGGTAATGTACCTTTGCGTCCGCTGGCCAGACAATTTGACGGCAATACAGTGATTACCAGTTCAGAAATGATTTTTGCCATGTGGGAGCTTAATCCGGTACTCACTATTCATTTTGACCCGACAATAGGAGCGCTATCAGCTAACCATGTATCTTCTCGTGAATCTAGAGAAGGTTGGAATATTGCGTCATCCAATGACTATCCATCCAGTCTTAATCTTTCAGTAACCCCCAATGGTTGGGGACGTTCTGCACCTGCGGCGGCAGCAACCGAAACAGTAGGTCAGGGAGGCACGACATCTATAACACCATCTTTGGTTGCCTGGTATACGCATCCAAATGGTGCGCTTCACAGCCCGCCTGCTGCAGCGTTTGCTCCAGTTGGTGGCGTGAATAGTTGGCAGTGGGCATCGGCTGGACCGATTACTGTGGATATGGATAATATGAGTGTATACGCTTTTTGGGTGTATAGGGTGCAGTTTAGGCATAATATCAATAATATTACAGGTCAACATTTTCAAGTTGATGTACCTATAACAAATCTTCACCCGCAAACAATGAGATATGGACGTAATAGTTGGAATAATAGCTGGCCGACGGGACCTTCTCTCATCGGACAAAATCCGCCGCCTCTTATGAATCAACTTCCCCCTCAGCCTAACAGGCCAGGATATGAATTTTTAGGTTGGTGGAATCATGCAACCACGCCACTTACTCCTGAAAATATTGCAAGTGGTGCTATTGTTGAGATGACGTTAGACACTGTGCCGGCTGATATGCCTATAGTTTGGGCTCGTTGGCGTGCAGAGAATACCGTAACCATTACACTTGATCCTACCGATGGTACATGGCCTACCAATACAAATGCGGCGTTTTCGGGTCATATTGGTACTTCAAATCCAATTGTTGTTCAAGACATAACCTTAGATTCTTCTTGGAATATTTCCATGTATCCCGGCGTACGTCCGGGTGTGGTTCCGACGAGAGACGGTTATTGGTTTGCTGGGTGGTGGAATACTCCCGGGCCGGTGACGCGTGTAGAGGCCGGAAACAGAGTTGGTCATCATCTCGATGCAAATGTATGGTCCACGATTATGACCCAACCCAACAGAACGTTTTATGCGAGATGGGTACCCCATCCTAGAGTGAATTTATTTTTTGACCGCAACTTTACCCAGGCCAATGGCGATCCTGCCGGGCTTCATGCAACGCGAACAGGTATACCCGGCTGGACCGTATGGGAGTCTGAAGTTGCCCAAGGCGCTGTCAATTCAACATCTAACATAGGTCAGCCGCCACGGGCAGGCTATCAATTTGTTGCATGGAACACAGAGCCCGATGGCAGTGGTACAAGGCCTTTTGGCACAACACTTAATGTTTTGCATTCGCAAGTGCGGAATTTCAGATTGGCTTACACCGATCAGACCCTTTATGCGGAGTGGCGGCCTGTTGTCCCTAACCCAAGGACAGCAACAGTAACCTTTGCCCATAATGTTCATAACTTTAGGCCTGCGTTACCGTGGCCTCCAAACTGGAGGACTAATTCACGAACGGTTGTACCGGGGCGGACAATACTCAACGATCATTTATATGATCCAATCAATTGGCCGATTAATCCCCATAACTTCCCGTTGCCTGGAAACTGGGGAAATCAAACTACGCCGGCAGCCGGCCTTCTGTGGAACGGTGCAGGACCTCTGGACCCTCAGTCTGTCATTGGCTTTATGGCGGGATACAATGTTACTTTTATAGGATGGAACACAAATCCATTTACCTTTACAGATCCTTTGGTTCATCCAGGTGTGGACAATACGCCTGGAGAATGGTTTACCGCTAATACCGTAATCACCGGCAATATTACCGTGCATGCAATATGGGGCACAGGCGTGCAATTTAATTCAGGTTTTGCACCGCCTACAGTCATAGCCCCAGAGCATAGTTCAAGATTATTTGCCCTTGGTCAACCCCTTGGATTAATGATTTGGAATGCAGCTTTTATTTGTCCGGATACTGGGGCTGTCGGACGGTGGGAAGGTATGCCACCGGATCCTGTTTGGCCAGGAAGAGACTTTAATAACTGGGCAGAACGTGCCGACGGTGGCGGTGAACTCTTTACACACACCACAGCGGTGTCACGTCCAAGAACTGTATTTGCCACATGGACAGTGCCGGTCAATCTCAATGTCAACGCCAATCCACCGGCATCTTTACCACTGGATTCAAATAATGTGGAAATCGATCGTGTTAATGTAGCTATTGGCCTTCCTTTAGGGCAGTCATTGTATACCCAAGGTATGCCTACACGGCCTAACTGGTCATTTAATGAGTGGAATACTCAGTCTGACGGTTCCGGCGATCGCTTCCACGCAGGTTCTTTTGTGGATGAAGAAATGACCCTTTATGTACAATGGGAATCAAGAGTAACCTTTAATGTAAACGGTGGAACGTATACAGGAACGGGAGCTAATCCGGTACGTATGGTCAGAGATGACGAAGTACTGCCCGCCGCCGCAGCACCAAGAAGAACCGTTATTTCCGACGGTAGAGAACCATTGCCGCCGGGCACTCCTCCGGGAGGCGTTAATCCGGTCGTAGGTCTGCCTACAACCACCGGAGCCAACCCTCAAGTACGCAGAACCGGATATACATTTGTAGGCTGGAACATGCAGCCCGATGGCAGCGGTGCAACATTTACCGGAAATGAAGCCATCAGAGATTCTAACTTTGGCGGAAACGCAGGTACCATTAATGTGTACGCTCAATGGCAAGTCAATGAGTACAATCTGCGCATCCTCAACTTCCCAGCCACAGCCTTACCGGCAATGCAAAGTCCACAAGGCCCTGGCGGTATCACAGGTCCACGTACTTTTGGTACTCCAATCACATTGGAGCACGGTGTATCCAACACTTACGAATTTATGGGTTGGACCTACGATACAATAACATCTTCAACCATTATGTCAGACGTCACATGGATCACGACAGCAGCACAGCCTACCCGTACGGCAAATCCGAGAGATTATGCTCAAAACGCGGGTACGGAGTTAATTAACGGCGTTATGACCCGTACCATTACAGCGGTATGGGGCGACGGTACCGATATAGGTGTACCGGCTTACCGTACAGTTACCGTAAGACAAAGGCTGGACGGCGTACCGGGCGCGACTGTAAAAACGCCGACAAAGCTGATGAATGCTACAGCGATACCTGTTTGGTCGGCAGAGCCGCCAACGATACCGGTGCCGCCAAACTCTTCATTTGTAGGCTGGTCATTATATGATCCGACATTAACACCGCTTGAAGGTGCCTTTGGCCCACCACCGGGATTACCCTTTGGTGCAATGCCAAACGCGGCTACCTTTACGCTACAAGTACCGAGAAATATAACCATATTTGCAGATTTTGAAACAGATGACGTAAATGTGATTGTCCAGGATAATCCGACAGCGGTAACCGCGACAATAGACATGTTAGCAAACCCTATACCAACCCGTAGGGGAGCCCCGGCTCATGTACTGCAAGCAGGCGGCACATTTGCTTTGGAAGCAGGTACAGCATCAGAAGCTTGGGAGTTCTTGGGCTGGACAACAACAACACTCGCCGCAGGCACGGATATAACTACACTGCCTGCGGGTACAATACTATCTACAAACAGAGACTTTAATTGGACAGTACTGTCCGGAGTCAGCACCATGTATGCCCTTTGGGGAAGCGATAACATCATAGGCCAACCGAGACAGGGAACATTGATCGTCAGTGATTTCCCAAGCGGTATAGCCTTGTTAGCGAGCCCAACACCAAGCCCAAGGACCACCAGCCAAGTAAATTTAGGCACTCAGGTGACCTTAACGGCAGGTGCGGCGGCTA
>Ga0123355_10012082_pt1 | contig 13361 bp, 14 predicted proteins | sample TergutEmb28metaG_3_FD_89872 | JGI IMG/M metagenome (GOLD analysis project Ga0123355, IMG submission 89872) | Embiratermes neotenicus P1 segment gut microbial communities from Petit-Saut dam, French Guiana - Emb289 P1 | ecosystem: Host-associated > Arthropoda: Insects > Digestive system > Gut ...
CAACAACAATTACCCAAAAGACAACTTAAAACTAGGAACAAAACACCCGAGACAAATTAGAATACAACATGTACAAAAGGTAAAAACACCCAAGCAAGACAGTACTGTGTACAGTTTTTTGTAATTGTTTTATTTTACAATCATTAGTTCACTCGCGCTTTCACCCCAGTCTTTCACTTCTCATCACTTACTACTCCTGTAAACCTTTTCCATAAAGACTCATTCCCCCCCCTTCCTGTACTGCACTTCACTTCACCTCATTCCACTTCACTTTGCTTCGTTCACTTCACTTCACTTTATTGCACTTCGCTACACTCCACGTTAAATAAATTTTCCCTTAACTTTAGACTTCAAGAGAGACAGAATGTATCGTGATGTATATGTAGTCTGTGTCCTAAATATATTTCCTCTGGTTCATCTGTAATCATTCTCTTTCAAATAACAATAGCATCTGTCTTATAGAAGAATTAAAATGGATCACTGAAAGATGTTCAGCAAACATAGAAATTAGAGGAAGTAATTTTAAAGCAAGTTTTAGGGCCTTTAGCGTAAATGCATACAATTTCACTTAGGGGTGCATAAGTTTTCTTTGAATTTAGGTACCAGATCAAAAGTTTAGCAGCAACATTGATGACAACCAAATTAAACCAGCCATTTGAGGTATAAAATGGCTTGGTGTGGAAACATGCATGTAAAAATTTATGTTATGTTCTTAACAATAGAAACCATTTTAATATTGATATGAAACGTCCTTTTTTGTGTTACACTCACACGGATATATTTACAAGCGCACACATCCTCCTCCTCTGCAATCATTTATTAGCTGGCCCCTAGTTTTAACCCCAAGTACTTGTCATCAGACCATGCATATATGTCTTATATAATGACCAGATGATGACACATATTTGGGGATAAAACTAGTTGCCAGTTAATAGACAATCACAAAGGAGTATGTTGTATGTGATTGTAAACATCAGTATACATTGAATGACAGTTTTAGTTAACACTACCTCTTATAATACTACATGTTTTGACCCTTAAGGATGATCATCGGGTGTAAATATATAAAAAAAGGACAACACTCAAATGTCTTGAATTATCATTCTTATGAAGGAGACCTCTTTCTTACACCCTTATCACAACAATTGTATTACTATGTAAAAATCAACCTGACACCATAATTATTGTGTGAAAAGTTTTGTGTATATTTGTGTTATTATGACATTGTGTTTTTATAGCGCTAATCATATAGTCAGCATGCCAAATCTAGGATTATTATAAAATCGACATAGTTCCTGAATTTTACTTTATGAAAATCATTCATTAACTTTCATGTTTGTTATTTATTTATATATGTTGATGATATATAATGTTGACCTTGCACTAGTATCGTGCAGTGAATTGTTTATGGATGAATGTGGTATTTTCTCCTTTTTTACATAAAATTGTATCAAAATATGATATTCCCTTCTTTATGGGACTTTCTTTTTTTCTTTATGAAGTGTTTAATTGGCACTGTTGAACCTTGTTTGTACTTATCTGTATAACTGATTGCGCATATAGGACAGGGGTCAGTGTAACACTCAGTATGTTGACCCCTGCAAAACAGGCACAGCCAGCTAGGTGACTTGAAACCAGCTACATTTAGCTGCATACACGCACAGTTGGTAGTGATATTCTTATCTTACCATGTGTGTGAAAAGTAAGTTTACTGTTTTGTATTATTAGTTATAATTTTCATACCGCATCATGTGTTTGATTATTGCTAGTATAAAGTGGGAATGGCAGAGACAGGCATTTTTATCATCAGTACAATACAGTAATTACAAAAGCAGTGACAAATGGCACAGGTAATTGGAAGGATGCAGGTGGGATGAACCATGAGGCCACTTTCACATTAGGTCCTTTTTTTTTTAAAAAAAAAATAACTTAATGCAGAGGAGAGGCCTCTTGCTTGGGATTAGTGCACCCCAAATTTCAGTACTCTTACATGAATCTTATCTTTCATGCATATTTGTATATTAGTCTTCTCTTGTTTCTCTTGTATTGAAATATTTATTGACTGTTTTGTGTCTTTTTGACTAAAAACCTTCCCCCACTGCCACAACGACATGATGTAGTAATAAAAGTATTTACTTTCAGAGTCAAAATGTCATGCAGCAGTGCCTGGAACTAGTCACACTGGATTATAGTTATGTTGTAAGTATTAGCAAAATATACATACATTTGGAGGAAAGAGGTAACTTGGAGACATGTGCATAGATTGAAGGGTGTTGTCTGGATTCTGTGGCTCAGAATAGGTACCAGTGGCAGGCTGTTGTGAACATGGTAATGAATCTTACGGGTTCCATAAAGTGCAGGGAATATCTTGACTAACTGAGCAGCTGTAATTGTGTCAAGAAAGTGTCTCTTCCATAGATATAGTAATGTGCACAATTAACAGTGTACGTAGGAAAGTATTCTTCAGGGGATTGACTGATTTTAAGTTTTCAGGTTGAAATTCATATTCATTTGAAATGCTGTCATATAGTACTTTGACTGTGTGTGAATTCGGAGATCTTTTTTTAAGGGCTTTTGACGTTATGTGTATACTCACAGCCATCACACTTGGGATGAAATGTGCTTATGACATAATGTAAGAAGCATGACTTTTATGTTTTCCATTCCCTTATTATTTTAAACTTTACCTACAGCTGATCCACGTTATTTTTATGTGTATAGACTCTTTTCATGCAAGAAAACATTAAGTTGAAGCAGAGAAACCTGTTCTGAAGATGGTGCGCTTTCCACCCTAAAACAGATATTCTAGATGCTGGGAGGGATACTTCAGCATGGAGTTGAATGTTTGCCCATTGGATGGTAGGAAACAAATAGGAACTGCTGTGACTGTGTGTTAGCATAGGAGCCAGTTCAACATTAGAGGCTTGTTGACATATTGTGGACATAGGAAATGAAAGGGTTGAATTCCATGCTCTAGCAATTCTTATTACAAATCCTTTATCAAAACTCACATGTTTTGTCTTTTTGTTATTTGAATCACAATTTATAGTGTGTTTTCTTTAGCGTTATTTCAGCAGGAGCCAGAATCATTTAATCTAGTGACTAAGATGTGGGCTGGATTTGTCTGCATGTTAATAACTTGTGTTTTTTCTGTTTATTGAGGTTATAAGCAATAGAGCAGGAGAACTAAGTGCAAGTTATCCAAGTGACTTAATTGTCTTGGAGTATGAGCATCCCTCTACAAATGTTGGTAGCTCTCTGCGCTCCGTGGAGCCACCTCGCACAACCAGCACAATCTATGAGAACATGTATGATGCATCTAAATTGCGTGAACTTTTTGGGAAGTCTAGATTTGCACGTTGTCGGGCAAGATTTCCTCTTCCAGTCATCCTGTATCGTGGGAAACACATATGCAGGTGAGAACTGATTTTATTAGTACTGAAGAGTTCCATCTATATTTGCAGCATCTATGATGTTTTATGTGTTCATCCTTTGTACAGATCATCCACGTTATCTGGAGGTCCAGAAATTTATGGCCGCTCTGGTTTTGATTACCTTTTCTCTGTTACGGAAACCAATGCTGAAGGCGGAGATGAAGGATTGATGGATGCAGCACAGACCCAAAAGGACTGGCAGTTGTTTGACAGGGTGCGAAGTCAGGACATTCGTCTTCTAAAGACACTGAATGTTGGGACCATTATTGATTTCATGGTTGAGAAGAAGAAAGTTAAGTTTGGAGTGTAGTAAGTATTCGCTCTTCCAGAAGTGATCCTTATTTCATTACTGCAGACAGCAGTTGAGTAGGATGGCATAGTGGTAACATTCTAGAAGGGTACTTTGGAGGTACTCGGCTTGAATCGCACCTGAAACGTCATATATAAAGACAGAATTTTAGTGGTTTTTCTTCATCCCTCCAGGCAAGTGCTGGGTACGTATCATAGGCTGTGACTGTTTCCATTCGTGTCCTTTCCAATTCAGCATTCACCAGTCATTCTAACATCAACACTGTATGTGTAAGTTGACATACTAACAACATCATTAGGTAAACCAACTAAATTTAGTCAATAAACTAGCGAAGTCTTCTTTGAAGTTATTATTTTGACATCTGTAAGTCTGTTGGTACAGTGTGAATAATTCCTGTGCCAAGAATAGATTATTATTCTTTTCAGCATGATCTCTTCTTGACAGCATGAAAATTGATAGGGGAAGTTCAGGGCGGAGTTGCTTGTGCACTGAGGTTGTGTAGCCATTTGCAAACATTTCTACTGTGGTGTGCAATAAAAAATAGATATTACCTGGTGGGTTTTTTTGCAAGTATATTCTAATCATTTTGAGTTCAGCCACTCTTATCAGGTTATTCAAACACCTGCTTTATTTGAAGAAAAGTGTTGCCTCCTCCAGTAAAATGACAGCACTGAAAACTTGACCTCTTGCCATTCACAGTTCGCTGTTTTCACTGGGCCATACAGCTGGTTGATAAAGGTGTAGAAATAGTATGCATGTCACATTGTGTCTGTTTAAATTATTGGCATCATATCACAGTGCAGTATGACCAGTTGGCAGTATGTTAGTTGCCAGAGAAATGGGGGAGCTGGGTGAGACAAGACAAATTTTATCTCTGGATCGTGGTAGAAACTTCCTAAAATTTTAATAAAACAGAGGTTGCTAAATAAACTAAACAAACATTTATGTACATATTGGGTGTCGTGAAACAACTGTGAAGACATCTGCAATATAAACATGACCTGTTTTCTGTACATTTACATGCCGTATTGCATGTGTTGAAGCTGATCTGAAGACATGCACAATATAAATATGACCTCTGGTGACTGGTCTGCTGCTAAGTGAATGTCATAAACAGGGTCTCCACACAGTTGATTGTTTGCATGAGAGGTTCCAAAGACAGAATTGGTGTCACATTTTCCCTCTTGTGGCTGGCAGACTGGTAGACTGATGGGTGACTGCAGCACCAGTTTTGTCTGAGCTTTGAGATAGGAGACAGACCCCATGGTGACTGAAAGGAAATATTCAACACAGAACAGTTTATTCATTTAATATCTCCTTGGGTAATTTAGATTTTCCCAGACAAGTATCTTATTTTATCTCATACAGTTCTTTAAAGGCCATAGACATTCTGAAATAATTTTAAAAATTTTAATTTATCTTTTGTCAGATCCTCACAGTAGCCTGTGCATACCGAAGTGTTCAGTATGCCTAGGTGACAACATGCTTCCACCTTTTACGAATACCTTGGTGGTGTGATACAAGGGAAAATTTAGCTTCTACTTTCTTCTGCAGATGAATTAGGAAATTAAGGGTGTGGACACACTGAAGCAGTTCCAGACCAGTCACACAAAGTGCAGTCCATCTCAGTCAGAATGGTCAGTACAAGCTGCCACAGAAACCAGGGTGGTGCTATGTTCCAGTCAGCAGGGATGTGCATGCAACTGTACTAATTGTGGCAATAATATGGGGATGATTGATGAGTACAAGCCTTAGGATTTATCCCATAACTGAAATAAGATAAGAATTCAGCGTTTTCCCACATTTATAACTGAATTTCTTGTAGGATGATTTTTATACTTGTATAATTAAATAATAATGATAACCTTTTTGTCTTGTCTCCTTCCAGATATCCCCCAACACTTTCTGGACAATATTCCTGGTAGTGTGCTGTTTATCCTTTCAACCATGCAGGAGCAGTTTATTCTGCACTAACTTGGTGGTGAAATTTGACATACTTGCTGTACTATTGCATGTCCTGCCTGGAATAAAATGGCACATGAGTAATCATTCTACTGCCTTTGCGAAATGAGACTTGTGTCTGCCCCTGATTTATGCAATTGGATTGTTGGCATTTAAATCTGTTATCAAAGTTCAGAACAATCTGACGGGTCTGATTTGGTCTACTTCAGTGTGTCCTCGCCCTGCTTGCATTCGTGTATTTACTTTGCAGTGTAACTTCATCAGAGAAAGCAGACAAGGAGAATCGTTACTCTGACTTCACAATCATATCCCTACCATATCCAGGATGTGAGTTTTTTAAGGAATACCGTGATAATGATTATGTTGCCAAGGGTCTGGTATTTGATTGGACACAGTCTCATGTAGATGCTGCGATTGGAGTGCCAAATGATGCTGTATCTTCCCAACTCAAAATTGACTGGGAGAAGTACAAGGTAATGGCATTGTGTATTATGTACAGTAACAAAGTGGACAAGTGATGCAAGGAATCACGTTTACAGAAAGCATAAATTAAACACGCGGTTTAAGAGCCATACCATACCACTATGCTTGTCACTTTCCTGTCTGAGGTTTCAGAGCTGCAGTTTAGCAAATGAAGACAAGACAGTGATGTCAGCAAATTATAACAAGGTGATCATAAAACTACAGCATGGTGCAGGAACATCCCAGTACATGGAACTGCTTAAAGAAAATCCAGCAGAAATAATTAATGTAGGGGTACTTCTCAATAGCTTTGGATTTAATTTGTTGTTTGTCAAAGTAAATATCAGAACTGGTGGGGAGTTGTCATACAGCCAGTCATTCTGGTTGAGAGTTGCAGCAACATGTGACAACTTTCAAAATGGTTTTGAACCTTCCTGAGTGGATTTTATTTTTAAAGTGACAGATTCTAGTCTTTTTAAGTTCTTAACAACCTGCCAACTAGTGCACCGAAAGCTTACTGCCAGTAGTAGATGATATGCTAATAATCTGTAGTGCAGTTTCAGCACACTTTATATTGTTCATTACGTGCATTATTGTTAACAGATTCACAGCACTAAAGCTACAAACTGCACCAACTTGTTCCATAGGTATTTATATTGTAATATCACACTTCACATTCCTGCATGTTTGGGTGCACAAGGGACCATCAACATGAATCAAACCAAGTTAATACAGCATAAGACCAAACTGGTCACTTTTGTATGCAGATGATGTAGTGTAAAAGAGTCAAATGGTTAAAATGTAGGCATTTCTGTGTAGAGTTTATGGATAAATCTGATGGATTGTGTAATACTGGATATTAATGTAAAAAAATATTTGTATGTCTGTACATTTATGTATTTATTTGTTTGAAATGTTTGTTCATGTTTCTGTTTTAATTATTTTAATGTTTTTTAATATTAGTTTCCAGTATATCAAGATCCATCACATTTATACAAAAACTCTACATAGAAATGCCTGCATTTTAACCATTTGACTCATTTACACCATGTCAGTTGTATACAAATGTGACTAATTTGGTTTCATGCTGTATTACTTTGGTTAGATTCCCTGATGATGGGCCCTTGTGGACCATAACGTGTAGGAATATGAAGTGTGATTTTATGATGTCAGTATCTAAGGAACAAGTGTGTGCATTTTGTTTGTGTAATGTCATGAATCAGTTTTACCAAACTAGGCAAAGAATAGCCATACTTTTTTTTTTGTGGGGTTGCGGTGGGAGCAGTGTACATTATGGTAAGTTGACAAGTTTTAGGTAGAGTTGGTGTGTCTCAACACACATTCACTTATTCAGTTTTCTCACAGCATGTTGATCCTGAGTTTTTTTTTTTTTTTTACATCCAATACTGATGTCCCAGAGATTCATTATAGTATTGTCCTATCTGTTTCTCATTTCTTTGAGTGTCCATTTTTTCAGGCAGTTCCTCCACTAAAATATTGTCTACATTTTGTCTTTTCCCTTTACCTCTCTTTGCTGTATGCATGCCCCACATACCTCCTGTATTTCAATACAGTAACAGTAGTAGGTGACATAAATCATGCAAAGCCTCATTATCTGCTATCCTACGTTGCTCACTTACAGTGAACAAGGGAATGAGGGAACTCTGTATGTGGAGAATTAAGCTTGAAACAAAAATTGTAATTCAAATGAGACAAAAATGCAGGAGACAATACTTTTTAAATTATTTTTTTTTTGGGGGGGGGGACTTTGGTTTCTAGCATTTGAATATTGCATATTAGAAAATTTGACAGCTTTTACCAATTCTGTGCTTAATTTTATTCCTGTATGCTAATTTAGATTATATGAGTCTTAGAAAATGTATATTCACATATGTATTTCCAGTAGATATATGTACACATGTAGCATAGAAAAGCTTTCATGTTTGCTCTCTATGTACATTATGTAGTACTATAGGAAGCACTAATATTAGAAGTAACTCTGTTATTACTTTTTACATTTTACAGGGGTGGGACCTGGTCAAATTGACACAGAATTACATGAAGTTAATGTTACGTTACTTGCAAGATAGTAACACAGGCCTTCTTATTCACTGCATCAGTGGTTGGGATCGGACTCCTTTGTTCATTTCACTGTTGCGCCTTTCACTGTGGGCAGATGGTGCTGTCCATCAGTCTCTTAATGCCAACCAGATTTTGTACTTTACCATTGCATATGACTGGATGCTCTTTGGACACAATCTTGTTGATCGATTAAGTAAAGGAGAAGAAATATTTTTCTTCTGTTTCTACTTTCTGAAACATCTGGTAGGGGATGAGTATAGTGTGGTTCCACGTTCAAAGTCAAAACAGAATGCTGGTGGCAGCAGCAGTAGTGGTGCGAGCAGCGTAGGCAGTGCTACAACTGTTCTGCGAAATGACTCTGACCTGCATCTGGATGGTATGCTGTTCGATGCAGATTGTGCCATTAGTTCGCGGGGTTCCAACATCAGTCTTAACAGTTCATGTAGTTCAGTCAGTAGCAAAAGTCAAGATACTCCACCTGTGTTCTTCCACAATGTGCCCGACTTACCTGATGAACATACTAACGGGTAAGTTTTGATGATGCACTCTATAATCATAATTTAGTGTATACTTACGGAATAATATTGAAATAGGTTTGGAAGCAATATGATGGTAGTCATTGTGACAGACCATTGTTGTGCCTTTGCAGTTATTGTACCTTCTTGCAAGACTTGAGAGTAAGGCAACTGTAGAGGGACTGCTTATTTCTGATAGGAGGATAGTGCAATCCTTCAAGATGTAGGTGACTATCAACATCGCATAATGTCCTCAGGACATGAATCTTCGCAGTTTCTGCATGTTCTCACTGTTGCTATTTCACTAATTAAAATAGCTTTTCTTTATATTCATGGATAAAGAAAGCAGTTTACATGTAGTTAAGTAAATTGTGCCACAGAGGTCTTGAGAAATCAAGTGTAGCATGACTGTATAGTGCTTATAACCATTTTAGGTTAGTGGTATTTTGTTGTATGTTTTGCGGAATACTTTCCTTAGATTTTTGTGAATTTTGTTACAGTAAACACATTGTGACAGCCACAAAAGTGCTGTGCACTTCCCGAGTTCATTCTTTTTATTAACAGCTAAAAGTGTAGCTCATTGTCATATATTTTATAAGCCTAATGAACTATTTTGTTCTTGTAGAAATCTACCCACTTACAATGTTCAGACTACATGGCCACCCCACCTGCAGTCATCAGGGTTTGAGTCTAGTCCTGCCTTTCCTGGATTAGGAAGTCTGTCTAGCCAGGGTGGGCCACGCTCCCCACATCCTAGCAGAACGAGTCCTGTGGCGGTTCCAGTATCTAGTCGCCTCAGACAGCGTAATGATTCCAGTAGCTCATTAAGTGCTGGAAGGTGAGAGTAGAAACAGTTGTATGTATTGCAAAAGATTACTCTTTTAATGTATTATGAATGTGTTGTTTGTTAATCTAGTTCAACACAGAAGAAAACCTTGGTGTAACACTATAATTTACGCTGTCACTTTCTATATTCTTTCTAATTGTAAAGAAAGCAGTGCTCTTCTTTTGAGTCCTGTTGCTGTGTGTGTGTGTTATGATAAGGGCTGTTCACTTCCAGGTACCTTACTAATTTGTTTTCTGTTGGAACTGTACTGGCTGACTGCTGTTCATGGTAAAAGTTTCTTCTATATTCCTGCACCGAGTGTTGTACATGCACTTTTACTTTTTCCACATATAAACCTGTGGCTGCCATACCAGTACTTGGTTCATCTTGTATGTTATTAGTAAAGTACTTGTGTCATGTACTTGTATGACATTACACATATTTTTACATCTTTCATGTTTGTATCATTTTAATGTTTTTAATTCTGTAAAAACAAAGCAAATACAAAATATGCAACTTCCCTTCTTTTTTTCCCCCACTGTTAAATACCACTAGTCACAAGATTAGTATTCCCTGAATTTTTCCAGCAAATGCCTGAGTGAGTTTTGCATCCACCATGAAAGGGTTAATAAGGAATATTTTTCTTTTTCTCCACCCCTCTGCCCTTTTTATTTTTATTTTTTTTTTGTTCATTTTTCTTCCCTAAATGACTGACTATTACCAACCTCACACAGGAGCACTATATACAATTTTTTCCTTATAGTTTTGTTGCTTTTATTTTTGCAATTAGGTAACAGACAAGTACAGAAAATTTGGGAGAGATATTACAGAGCTCTATGATCACCTAATCAACCAGAAATCCTAAAAGTTGAACCCGAAGAGGAAGGAGACTCAGATGAGAAAGGCCCTTGTATTTTGTGAAGTAAAGTGGAAAAAGCTATCAAGGAGATAAGGGATACAACAGCTTCAGGAAATGATGATGTCCTGGGGATGTACTTAAACTGCTGGGAGAAGATGGTCTGAGAATAGTGACAGCTGATCAGCAATATATGAAACTGGAGAGGGTCCCAAAGATTGTACTAAAGTTACAACAGCTGCCTTAGAGAAGAAGCCAAAAGCTACAAAATGCAGCAGCCATCTCACAGTCAGCCTTGTTGCACATAAAGCCAAGATAGTAGCGTGGATACCTAGAAGAAGGATTGAAAGGAAAATCGAGAATGTGCTTGGAGAAGATCATTTGGGATTTAGAGAAGGAAAAGAACCTCGGGATGCAACTGGGATGCTGAAAATATTATCAGAATGAACTTTGGACAAAGTTGAGGAATTGTGTGCATGCTTCGTAGACTGGCAGAAGGTATTTGAACATGTAAACTGGACTAAATTAATGCAGATTCTAAAGGTAACTGGTACCAAATGGCGCAAAAGAACATTGATCAGCCAATTCTACGTGGATCAGAGTGTTAAGCTGAAACTGGACCAGGCAGAGACAAGAAGAGTGAAGAGTGGAAGAGAAGTTAGACAAGGATGTTGTTTGTCACCAATTATATTCAACTTGTATGTTGAATACCTTAACAAGGAAGCTCATGAAAGCTTTGGAGACTTAATAGGAAGACAAGTAATTCACACTGAAATGTGCAGTTGACCTTGTGTTACTGGCTAAGAAAGAAGTGTTGCTACAAGTTATGATTGAAAGATTAATTGAAATTGGCAGATGCTATGTATTGGAAATTAATGTGGAAAAAACTAAGGTGATGGGAATGTCAAGGCAACCTTCCCCAGTACAGATTATGATATAGGAAATCAGCCAGAGACTGTGGAATATTTCAACTATTTGGTTAGCATGATAGCAATTGGTGCAAGATGTACATGGGAAATTAAATCCAGGATTGCAATGGCAAAAGTAGCTTTCAGCAATAAGAAGGCTGTTTTCACCAGCAGACTGGACTTAAATTTAAGGAAGAATCTAGTAAAATGCTACATTTGAGCATAGTTTTATATGGTGCTGAACTTGGACACTGGATCAGCAATACGAGGAAGTTTTGAAATGTGGTGCTGGAGAAAGTGGGAGAAGATTAGTTGGACTGATCATGTGAGACATGAAGAAGTGTTAAAAGGACTTACGGAGGATAGGAATATCCTACACACAGTAAAAAGGAAGAAGGCTGACTAGAAAGGATTGCTTAAGAATGACACCATGAATATACACAAGAGTGTGGTACTACAGTTCCAAATGTTCCTAACCTTTGCACTTCATGGAGGTGAGTAATTACCAGAGCTTTAGTAGATGCTTTGGGAACAATTATGTCTTTACATTGCTGGGATTCAGCTCTTATTCTCCAGTCATCCACCTGGCTGACTAATCACTTTATAAAGTGAAATAGCCTGGTTGCCAAGAAATTCAACCCTGAAGTGCTGTTTCTTAAAATATGAGTCATGTCAGTTGGTTTATTTCCATCAACATTGTTAGCTCCGCTTACACTCTCTAGTCACATGGTATCTGTGATTGAACTGTTTGATAGGGAGTTGTCAAAAGCAGCAGTCTATCCCTCATAGGTGATAAAATTCCACACACACAGAATTAGCTGTATACAATTCAAAGATTTAATTCAAAATTATTCTGTTTCAAGGAGTTGTATGCCATCTGTGAAAATGAACCCTATGACATCGTCAGTGACTCATCTATGGACCCATCACACTCTGGGGTGTAGACACAGATAAATTTCTCATTCACTGGTTTGGTATCAAGTTTTGATTCCCACAATCTCCTGGTACCACATATTGCTTCATCTTACCCTCATTGTCAGCACAATAATGGAACTTGAGTAGAAGTTGGAACTAACTCTCACAAAGAGTTCCAAAGTGTGGTAGTTGCCAGTATTTTCCTCTTGGAAAAACAGCATTTGTTGTCAGGTTTCTGGTCAGTTCCTTGTAGCAAAAGGAATGCTAGTAGCATTATTGTGTCATGCCTGTGGTGGACTTTTAAACTTATTTTTGAGTTTGGCATATTTTCTAAAAAATGTTGAGCATTGCATGTTGTTTCTGTGCTTATTAGTTCAATAATTTGAGGTCTAATGGAAAGCTCAAAATATTTCAACTCATTGTTAGGGTGTGCCAACCCAATATTTGTATCAGGTTGACCACTAAATGGAAAATGGGGTTGCTCACCCCAAACCTTTGCCCATGCCCCACATTTTTTGGTTGCTGTCATGTGCATTATCTGAAGTGTTGCTTTGTTTACTACCAGACAGAGATTTTATAACAATATCACTGTCATTTTTAAATTCACTTAGAATGAACACTGATTTTTATTTTCTTTCAATATTTCATGACATTTCTGCATCATCTTACTTGCATACCTTTTCAAGGCTGTGCCATGGTTTTGATAAGGACATGAACTGAGGACAGTATTCAGTGACAAGGCACCTTCTTACAATAATCACAAGTAACAGAGAGGACTTAAGAACTTTGATACATGTGTTCACATACATAAAATAATAATGTAATGAGGCTGAGAAGTAGATGTAGACATTTGTCACCAGCAAACATGGTATGTTTAAGTGCTGCACATATATTTAGTTCATTGAATTCTGTTGCCGTGAAAGCTTCAAGATATACAGGGTGTCCCAGGAGGAATGTGCCAGACTTCAGGAGAGTGTTCCTTATGTTAAACTATACCGATATAACCCAAAACACCTATATCCAAAGTTGAATGGTTATGGAGATAATGGCCAGAGAAGTTTGAAACTTTGACAGCTGTTACTCACTTATTG
>Ga0123355_10012083_pt1 | contig 13360 bp, 9 predicted proteins | sample TergutEmb28metaG_3_FD_89872 | JGI IMG/M metagenome (GOLD analysis project Ga0123355, IMG submission 89872) | Embiratermes neotenicus P1 segment gut microbial communities from Petit-Saut dam, French Guiana - Emb289 P1 | ecosystem: Host-associated > Arthropoda: Insects > Digestive system > Gut ...
CCCCCCCCCCCCCCCCTCCACCCAGCAAGTAGGTTTATCACACCGGTCCTGTAATGTTCGGATTAACGTGTCGAACCCTTGCCATTGCACGCCATGCCTTCTTGTGGTGCTAAATAAAGGGCCGGGACTATACTACCCGACCATACCCTATATCTGTGCAATTCATTGTTAAGTATATGCTCTGTCACTGGACACTGCGCTGTATTTATTTACTGCTGACATACTCAAGTCTCCAGGAAGTTCAACCTGCGTACAGTATTCTGTGATCACTGACGTTATGATGATACCCACTGCCTCGGGCTGGTGGTCGGGCGTCTGCTTCAAGACTGCATGGTGTCATAACAGTGTGAATAGTCGCTGCAGTACATGTCAGATGTCAGCAGTGTTCTCTTGTTCTGGAATTGTGTGGTCTGTGTCTACCTGTCTTTTCGCCATGCACTGTTTAATTTATTTTTAGTTTATGGTCCGAGTATGTAATACTTAATGCCACTTTTTGAATGCTTTAGACAAAAGTGAATGGCTGCTTGATTGTAATGTAACTGTAAGAAACAGCGTTATTCGAATGTAGGTGGATGGAACTACTGTGTAATCTGAGAGCTACATGCTGTTTTCGTCAGTGACCTCTGGTGGATAAACGAAGAACTGATTGAAGCTTTTATGTTTCACAGCAATAAGTGCCGTAATGAGAAGCGGCGTCGTGAACAAGAAAACATCTACATTGAAGAGTTGGCCGAGCTGATTGCTGCCGGCTTTACTGACATGAACTCTCTCTCAGTCAAGCCGGACAAGTGCGCCATCCTCAAAGAGACAGTGCATCGGGTACGTTAATGTTGTTATGTTAATGTTACAGCCGTCGTGAAGGAGGCAAGTTGTTTCCATGCATGCCGTAAAAACATACGGGGCAGCAGTTGTGTAGCTGCACCTCTAACCACTAATCTACCCAAGAAACAATCCTCTGCTACTCTGTCAAATGTCAGAATCTCTTTATAAAATACGGTAACTGCTGTTGAGGCCTTCGCTCCCCTGGATTTTTGCGTAACACGGGTTTGGTACTTGGTTACGGAAGTTGCTGGACAACCTGCCAGTCCCTTCTGCAAGGGTCAAGCAGTCCAGGGACAACTGCTTGACCCCTGAAGATGGGACCAATAGGTTGTGCCGCAACGTCGGTAACCAGCTGTTACCCTACGCTGTGTAACATCCCAGAAGAACAAGGACCTTAACTACATGATGGCAGAAGTCTGAAATCTTACGATGTCTGCTATAGTTATATTTCATATATTTGTACAACAGCCATCGCATGTCATGGCGTGAGTTGAATCCAAGGGATTTTGGCCGCAAATAGTAGGGTAGGGACGGCTGTGAACTGTGGCATAGCTGTTTTTTTTACTGACCTGACAGAAATTACGAATTTCAAAGTATTATTTTTAATACACTTTGTCTTGATAATTTTAAATCTGTTGAGCGCAAAAAAAATCAAACTTTTTTATTTACCGTATTTATATTGCTGCATGCCTCTGGCTGTAAGGTTTGTCTTAATTTTTTTCCCCTTATCTTGTGGCTGTTGGCTGTGTTTTTTGCTACTGTACGCTTTTTGCAATTAATTTTTCACTAATTATCTGAACATTTGCTGATAATTGGAGCTATTGCAAGAATGCCACTAAATAACTCAGAAATATTATAAGTAAAAGCTCATTGAGATTAAGGAACCAACAGACACTTCATGTACCAAAGTTCACCTGCAAGGTTGATTTTGGTGTGTTACAGATTCAGCACCTCAAACAGCAGGAGAGAACAAGCAGTGATGCCGTTCAACAAGGAGAAGTCTCTTCCTCAAAGCCCACCATCTTAGGCAACGAGGTGTTTGGACCTTTACTACTAGAGGTGCGTGTCTTAGTTGGATGAAATTCTTGTAGAACTTAAAGCTGTAGAATGTTTTTGGACAGCAGTAAACCACTTTGACATTGTATTCAGCAGTATCCAATTCCTTTACTGGGTCTGGGTCTGCTTGTCTTCATCACGATTGATTTATTGTCACCCCACATTATAGTGATGCATGTCAGGATGGTAATTTGTAATAGGCCATGGTCTAGTTTTCCTGCATTCCTGCCACATGTCAGCAAACTGCACAGACATCGTCAGCAGAACCGCATTAAACATTGCAAGTTAAAATGGAAATTCAGGCTGCGGTTGTCTGAATTGTGACACGTGGCAGCCTGCGTTTCAGAGAGACATGCTGCCCATAGGGTCAGAGGCACTTGTACAGGACCACGTGGTGTTGTCACGATGCGCAGAATCATGTTGCCAGTTACTATGAAAAACTGAAAACTTGTTCCATAAGCAATAGTAAAAACATTTCCCAACCTAACACATTTTGTGCTCCAGAAGTATCTTTTTTTTCATGGATATTTCTCATCCATAATTCATGTGGAATAAATGTATGCATTTAGTTCTGTGTTGTTTTCTTTATATAGTTGTATTTTTTAATGTCATTCCTGCATAAGATACTAGTAAATTTTGCATTATTCTCTGCATTATTTTATGCCACAGCCATCACCATAATATGGGGATATATTTCCAATTAGTATGTTGAATTAGTGACCATGCTTTGGGAGTGTGTCATCATCAACTCATACTTTATTCAAGTTAACTGATTTGTCATAATTATGGAATTGAAGTTATTATTGCGCACACGACACAGCAGAATCCTGTCCTGAGTAACCTGAATATGAATTTTGACGTTTTGCTGACTGTGCATCTCAGTATATTTATGTCAGTAATTAACCAACTTGATGCACAAAATTTTTGTTTTACAATACATTTATTTCATGCCTGTACATATTTTGAGCACATGTGCTCATCATCAGGAGGTTAAAATTGCATTACACAGCCTCTGGTGTCATCACACCTATATAGGTGGCCGTCTCGTGCACAGATTGAGACGGCCACCTATGGGTGTGGTGTTACCAAAGGCTGTGTAATGCAATTTTGACCTCCTGATGATGAGCACATGTGCTCGAAATATGTAGAGGCATGAAATAAACTTATTGTGAAACAAAAATTTTGTGTCAAATTGGTTAATTACTGAGATAAAGTTAATATGAATGTTGTACTCGTATACTTCTGATTGGCAGGTTAACTGAAAATTCAGTAATAAGCCCATTAAAACTGTTGTATTACATAAGAGGAAACACACGTAGCAAATGGTCTTAATAGTGGGTGCACTTTTCCCTTTTTAGGTGAGTTGTAAGATTTCAAATTGCCAAGTGAGAAGAATGGCAAGAATGCGTAAGGATGGCCCTTTTATGCCCCAGTGTCAGTACCTGAATTTATAGCTTTTTTAAAACTGGAATGATATTTTATGTTTTCACTCCATTGAATATTAAGATCACAGTCCTCCAGGATGTAGAACCTTGTTGTACCGTAGATACACATCAGTGTTCTGCAGAAACACGCACCTTCATGTGGTATTTGTGGTTCCCACAGCTCAGATTTAGGTCTTCTCGAATGTTATGCTGTTTGAGTCATAACATGTTGAAGGATCATAGTGTTTACACCTTCATGGCTAAGGAGTCCAAAAGGAACTGCTTGCACAGTGGCACAGTGTCACATTGTAGAAGTCACACATCTTGATATGCCACCCTATTCATGGTGCGGTGAAATTTTCAGGTCTTGATATCCATTATTCATGATTATATATGATCAACTGCCATCATTAGAAGAAGGAGAATGCTTGCAATTACATTACAGTATTGTTACTCATTTTCACTGTTTGAACCTCATTATGTGTAATTTGCATAATTGTCTGACATGTTGAAGCTCAGTTGTGGCTATAACAATTTTATATACTGAATTCTGTTCCATTAACTGTTCTGCAAAAGAGAATAATGTATAAATGCAGTGTGTACAGTTGTAATATTGTTGATTAAAGGGCTGTCTCATCTGGAATTATCAGGAATAGAGAAGATTCACTTACATTGCAATCTTGATGACCCCCCCCACCCCCCCCACACACACACACACACACACACACACACACACCAGAGTGAACTGACGAATACATGATCTTTGTCAAGCATAACATAATAATAAAGGTCGTATGTTGATTGAGGATTTCAGAATTGTATATTGCATAGGACACTTAAATGTGCCAAATCATTTCAGAATGATGTTAGGTCTGATTGCTGTTTATGCTTGACAGTTTTTTGGATGAGTAAAACTGATGCTGCTAGCAACCATTTTATATATATATATATATATATATATATATATATATAATGTAATATATTATATACTAGGGAGAATCAAAAAGTAAAGACAAAATACATTTAATGGCTTTAACAGAAATAACTCTGAGCAGTTTTGCATATCATTTTTCTACATAGTCCCCTTGCAACACAATGCATTTGTTATATCGTTCAACTAGTTTCCGTATTCCTGTGGAGAAGAAGCTTTTCGGCTGCTCTTGTGGTCTTGTGTGCACGATGTTGATGGCCGACCGGAACGACCTTCATCAGTAACACGTGTTCGACCGGATTTAAACCTTTCTACCAACTCATAAGCCTTTCATTGACTCATGGTGCTCTGTCCATACTGAGCCAACATACGACGGTGAATTTCCACCAGTTTCGCTCCTTCTGCCCAAAGAAACCGCACTACGCCACGTTCTTCGATGGTGCAATCTTGCAAAGGTGGGTTCATGTTTTCGCCCTCGTTGCTGCCACTCGACTGAAGGCAGAGCGCTGTACTGCACGTGGCTGAACTCTTCAACAGGCATTGTCAATACTGTGCAATGTGCCAGCTCTTCTCTGTCCCGGTTACCACGTAATTTAAAAATTGCCTTTACTTTTTGATTCACCCTCATACAATTGTTATAGAAATGCTTTAATATGTTTTGGCATGGAAAGTGTGTTACAGCAGTGAAAAATTGAAGAATTTGGAATGAGAGTCATATACATATATTGTTATCTCATGCGAATGAACATGAATACATTTGCCTCCTTTATAGAGCAGTTGATTATTCCAAAACCATCTAAACGACCAGATTTGTTTTAAAGCCATCTGACTGGAAGTGGGGTCTCATAATGCTGTAAATAACATATGCAATGTTAGACTGATTCTTTTCTTTTAGGTAAATCTGGGGCACGGGTCTGCCCACTCACCATCGAGTCCCAAGGTTAAGAATGTGTGGAGCCATATCTTCACTACCCCGTATAACTAAATGAGGTGGTGCTTAATCAACAAAGAGCGTCATATTCATTGTTTCTTGTCAGTAGACTGTATTAAGAAGTGTTATGATGTGATGTTCTTGCTTATGTTGCCATTACCTCATGTTCGTCATCTGCTTGTCATAAAAATTATTGTATCTCACTGTGAGTGTTTGTTTTCAGGCCCTTGAGGGCTTCTTGTTTGTGGTGAACACGACGGGCAAGGTGGAGTTTGTCACTGAGAATGTGTGCCAGTACATCAAATATACCAGGGAAGATGTCCTTGGCCAGAGTATTTACAGTATCATCCACCTCGGAGACCACGGACGGTTCAGTGCCAGCCTGCTGCCCACGTCATTAGGTTAGCAGTAGGCCAAGACAATACATCATAACTAGCCTGATAAGTTGTTGGAACTGTAGCTACAGTGTGTGTCTTCTAATTGTTACTGCTCCACTGTTAAACACAGTTGCAAGTTCAGTTTTCCTTCTTTAGACTTATATCAGTGTAACAACAGTACTATTTTCATGGCACATTATGGTTCTGTATTTTTTCATATTTTTTTTTTAGTAGATCTATCACTGTACAAAGCTGTGTTGCAGCATACACAGTTGTTTACCTGGCTCTTGACTCCAGTGGCCTGGGTTTAGTCTTAGGTTAATCCAGGTGGATTAAGGAGCACTGGGGCAGGTACAGGAGGCCCGTTTGGGACAAGGTATCAGTGGACTCAGTCTTATGTTCATCCTTGGTAATAACAGAAAGAATAATTTTGAATAAATTTAGGTAGCGTCATCCCATTGTGCTAGTTAGTGAGTAGTAATTTAAATCCCACGCGTACACAACATTTGAACACTGCACACTCATTTACATACTTCCTTACAACATCAGTCAGTCAGTCATATTCATCCATCATTAGGTATAAAACATAAGTACGTGAATGGAAAAGTATGCTGTGGGAGAGGCCTGATAAAATGTGTAGATTAGCTGTTGTTCCCAAAAGTTAGTAATACACACCTATAGTGTTCATTGAAATATCCAGTTAAAATCCCAAAGTATAGGAGATTTGAGGAATAAGGTGGTTCCTACAGTGTGATACTTTTGGATATTAGTTGGAAATTTTATTGTGTTTATTATTCATTTATTGTGAATGATAGCTAATTTTATTTTATTTTATTAAACTAATTGTGAAGGAGAAGCCTGTTCCACTGCATAGATTTGCATTTATGTACTTATGTTTTGCACCTGATGATGGTCAAATCTGGTGACTGACACATGTTGTAAGAAAGTAAGTAAATGAACATACCATGTTCAGATATTGCGTTTGTGTGGATTTAAACCAAAACTCATAATTTTGAAGTTTGGTATTGCAAATCTGTAACTTAATTTTCCTTTTAATTTTGTGTTTAGGTTCTCTGATTACAGCATCATTGTCATGGAATTAAATCTGTCCTGTTATTGCATTCTTTGGTGAAATGTTAAATTGGGTTGCTTTCTCCTGTGTCCATAGGAATTTTTAGTAACTGTAAGAGTAAAAATTACATTTTTTTCCCCTGATGTTCTTACATATCATAATCGAACTATTATTAGTGTGCAATTATATATGCTTTCACATTAACTTCACTGACATGAGCTGCCAGTGACCTCTTATCACTTTTTTAATGAAGCACACTCAGTGACTCAACTGATTCTGTTTTCTGAAGTTCATTCCATCTGCTTAAATGGGGCTAGATAGTCCTGTGTGTCTCTTCTTCGAAACTGTCTAACAGATAATTGGTTAGTTTAGTTGTTCTTATTCTTTATAGATAACTTTTTGATACCTGATATTTATGTGAGTTATGTTTACATATTCAGTTTGTACCTCACAGACAGCACACTGTCTGTCAGTTGTAGTGAGGAGTCAGTTAAAGGTGGTTAGTGGAATACTGTTTATAGGGGGCATCATATGAAGTACATAAATATCCTGTGTTGGCAAAATGCAGAGTTTTGTTGTTAATGTTTGTGATACGGTAAATTAACCACTGTCCTCTAAATGTGTAGCAGTATTAGCTCTTAGGTGTAATGTGTGGAATGAATATATTGTTTTGGTAATGAGTCAGACACACTGCAAAGGGTGAAGGCCTTGAGAAAATGGTTATTTATGTCGAATGCCAGTGTTAAGATTGATGTAAAGGCAGATATTTGTTGCAGATTATTTGTGTCTTGTGAGGTGAGACAGCATGGCTTATATTAGATTTTATAAAGATTTAAGAGGTGCATACTTTTGCAGGCTGGAACGCAGAATCACCCAGCAATAGTAGGAGCCGGAGATTCTGCTGTCGATTTAAGATCAAGCCTCCAGACAGTCAGGACGAGACTATGGAGGAAAAGCAGCAGAGAGTACCTAAATATGAAACTATGCAGGTGTGTCTTATGTTATCTTGCCTTGATAGGAAGATGGGTAACATATCTGTTTGCTGTACACAACGTATAATCTCCGATATTCTTTCACTCGTGTGCAGATTCTGTTGCATTATTTTGTTGGATTGAATCGTGTGGGAGATGGAACACGCACTGTTCCATGATTTTGTGACAATGTGTAATGTAGGAGTTGGGCCATGCCTTAGGTGATTGTGGTGCTGATAGTTTGATAACAAAGAGTGTTCCAGTATGAAATTAATTTGCTGCACATGCAGGATTGTCGTCAGTTTGTAGTTCATTAGAGTTGAGCTCGACAGTGTGAACTGTCACGGTACCGAGCCCAAACTTGGAAGTTTGGTTAAAGCTGGTTTATATGGCACTGGATAAACTGGAAAACTGTTAGTCAGAAATGTATGGGGCCCATTAATTTCACTCTTCCATCTACTGGCAACACCTAGCTGGTGTCTGCTTTTACTGAGTGGGTGTGGCGTACAACAGTTCTATTTTGCAGTGTTGGTGAGTGCTACTAAAACTAGGATGTGATGCAGTCACATACTATAGGATCCCTCTTTGGTTTTGTCTGAAGAGGCTTTTTGTATCTTAAACTGAGAAAAACCCTAAATGGGAGTTGTGTCAGAAACAAACAAAAAATTACTGCTGTGGTTACAAGAATATTATATTTAGTGGTAATTTAAATGTAATGATGTTGCTTTCCAATCCATTTTATATTTAGGTTTTTGTGTTTATTTTATGGGAGACAAAAGGAAAAAATTAAAAGTAAACAAAAATTGTGCTTCTGTGTAGAAGACAATGAACGTGTGACTGTGGCCAGAACTACACAGTCACATAAGGTCTTGGTGGGCTGTGACGCTGTTTTTGGGCAAGTGGTTTGGTGTATTTTGAAAGCAGTGTGATTTTTTGAAACGCCTTCTTGCCCAGGGGCTCAGCATTGTGTCCTAGCAGTAACACCACTGTGAGCATATCACTTTCCCCGAGTGTGAGGTCATGTTCTTACGTGGCACTTCTTGGAGTTCATATCTCCAGAACATGAGAATTGAACTCATATTTATGTAGTGTTACATATTATCAGTGATAACAGGAATAAGGTTGTGATTAATGGATGTGGTCATAGAAGGTATAATTATAATTTTTCCTTTTTCCATATATGAGATTCGTATTTTCAGAAACATGCGTGTCCAATTCTGACAAATATTGACTTCTGATTACTTATGCTGAAGGATTTATACATTAAAGAAAAAAGCCTTGAGTGCTGGGCCTAACCGATGTTTGATTCCTGTTATCGGAGGCCCACATCATGCATGATCTCTAACAAAACTGAGTTCTTGCTGATGTGCACATAACACATTTCTTACCATGAGCTGCTCATATGTGCAGTGTTTTGTTATTAGTTAAAATACTGATATGTTTGTTTTAATTTCGTCTTCAGTTTGTTGTGAATCTAAACTTATCGAGTGATGTTTTTCAGATCGCATCCACATTTCTAACATACCCAAGTGAGAAGGCAGATGGTGAGGGCATCACTTCAGAGTCAGCAGAAGGCATTCGGTGCCTGATGTGTGTGGCGCGGCGTATCCCTCCAAATGAGGAATCAACTGGACTAGCACCTGAACTATTTATCACTAAACTGGACACCACTGGGAAGATAATTAGTATTGACACCAGTGGTGTGTCCTCTACATATTCACAATACTTGAACAGGGTAAAGTATGTTATTCTTACTGTGATACTGTCTTTTAAGTGTTGTGGAAGAGATGAGCGATATGTTGCAGAAAACATGCCAGAGAATTTCTCTGTTCTCTGGAGTTTCTCAGGAAAGCACTGTATATCATCATTTCGATACTGTTTCATTCCTGAGATGCCTAGAGAACTAAACTGTTACAGAAATTTCTGTTCTGTTTGTATAGTTGAAATTGTATTCATTATTTGGGATGCTGTAAGGTGTGTGTGGGGTGATGTAGTAACTTCCTGTGGCTTGATGTGCCCCTTGTATGTTAATTTGTCTTTTTATGCAATCTTTGTACATGTGCACAAAGTAAACAGATACAGGAACTATTGTATGTCCATGTGTCCTTGTGTTTCAAGTCAGGGTGTTATACAGAGTTGATATAAGTTCCTACAAGAATTTTTTAGGGCTTCAGTTCTCGTGAGATTGACATTGTAGAAGGGAGTAAATGGAATAGCTGGAAAAATTCAGGACACCAGGGTGCAAGGAAAATGCAGGAGAAATGTGTGTCAACCATGGATTGTAGCATTCCAATCTTGTTATTTGCAGGATCTAATAGGCTGCGTCATACAGGAGCTTTGCCATCAGCACGACCTTCAGAAGGTGACAAACTATCTTAAAGAGGCTGTGAATACGGGAGTTAGCACCAGTGCACCGTACAGGCTGCGAGTAACTGCCCCTGACAAGTATGTTCGTGTGCAGACAACGTCAAAGCTGTTTAAATCCTGCGACAACCCTACACAGGAACCAGACTTCATTGTGGCCACGCATACCATTGAGTAAGTACTGCAGATACTCCACTTCCATTATAGAACACTTTCTGTCAGTCCTGTATTGCTACACTTTTGCTTTCAGAATATTACCATCACCTGTAAAAGTTAGGCAATATAAATTTAATTGATGTTGTGGTCACATTTTTTAGACTAAATTCAGGTGTCAAAAAGGATGGAACTGTTTATGTTTACACACTTGCTTGGTATAGGAGGACACAGCAGTGATGCTAACGTTAGGCTGCAAGTGGGCAGTAAAATATAATGGTTGCTTTCATCACCCACAGTTTGGAATTGATGAACATCATTATACCATATTTACTTGAATGCAAGATGTGGTTTTCTCCTTAAATTTTTTACTTAAATGTGTGAGGTTGTCTTAAATTTGAGTATGAAGTGCTGAACTAGACTACACTGAACCAGACTGTGTGGAGCCTAATCAAGGCCAGCAATGCCAGATCATGTGTAAACAAAAGAGAGAACAAAAAGCAAAGTTAACTGATGCAGTCTTCTTGTTTGGGACTTTATCATTTATCTAATTTCTTAAAGAACCACCAACTTTCTGAAGTCATTTGTTTCTTTTTTCAGTCAAAAAAGCACCTAACCCAGTGGACCCCCAAGTTCTAGCTATTCTGTGTCACCGGATGCTATATTAATAGTAATTTGTTAAGATATGCATCTGAGAACAGATCTAGTCCAAGGGCAGTAACAGGAAAATGGCTATTTAAAAATTAAAAATTAACCGCTAGACTCAAAAATTAAACCTGGACCAGTATGCAAATTAAAAAGAATGAAAAGAGCCATGATCTCATACTGATCAAACCACAGACACAGCACAATCCAGAAGACATGTATTTAAGATTCTTAACATCTGTGGAGAAAATTGTGAATCATCATCATGAGTTCAGGTCATTTTATATACCAGCAATTTAAGTGTATTACGTAGTTCATAAGGTAATGGCAGTGCATCTCACCAGAAGTCACTGTGAAGGGTTTCCTGAAGTGCTGTATATCAAATGCAGTGGATGAGACTAATAATGCTATGTTGTGGAAGGGGAATGTTAGGGCTGTGAGGTAGATGGAGGCACTGACTGAATGTGGAGACAGGGACACCGAGTGCTAAAGTTAGTTCGAATCTGACATGCTGCGTCTACTAAATATATGAAATTAATAGTGAAATATATTTTCTTAGCAGATGTTTTACTTCTGGGGGGTCATCTTAGATTAGTGTCATCTTGCCTTTGGGTAAATACAGCGTATTAAAGGAACCAGTATGAGGTTTTTTTCCACCTTTTTTGAAAAATTCACAATATAAGGTTACAAATTTTGTTTTTAACTTTGTTAGAATGTAACAATATGAAATTTAATATTGGGAAGTTTTTTGAAGGATTGTTGATTTCCTTAAAATTTGGTTGAAACTGAACAACAATGGATACTTCTCATGATGGCCTGCTAAATATTTATCGGAGAGAGAAATGTTTTGAATGAAAACTGTATTCACTACATACTTAAAAGCCATAATACTGTTCGTACATGCTTACAGTCTTCAGTCTAGTTGAAGAATAAAAGACCAACTTGATGTCACTTGCTATTTTATTTCACTTCTTATGTGCTGAACATGTTTCAGACATTAATATATCCATCACCAGGAGCTTGCGAGTATTCTGTTGAAGTACCACATTGGTCGTAAACTCCAACACACATCGAACCAAGAACAATACGACCAATGTGGTAATTCAACAGAATAGTCGCAAGCTCCTGATGATGAATATATTAATGTCCAAAACATGTTGAGCACACAAGAAGTGAAATAAAATATAATAGCAAGTGACATCAAGTTGGTCTTTTATTCTTCAACTATTACAATGCTGCACGGTCCAATAAACATAAGTCTTCAGTCTATTAAACTAAAAAGGGTGTATGAAGCAGAAGTTGTATGCATTTCATATTTGCTGTAGAACGGTAGAATACACAGTTAATTGACGCAGTGTTCATTGTGTTCTGGTGATGTCATTGACAGATGCTTGTATTGCATAATTGATCTGGACTTTATTTCATATATAGTGAATAAATGATACGGAGGATATTGCATTAAAGTTGGTTGTCATGAAGGTTCTTATTGAGTGTATAACTGGTGACACATGTCCTGTGAGATCACTGCTAAAATGAATCATCTCACAGTAGCAGGTGTGTTGAAGCAAGTCCATCCTTGAATTTATTTAATTCTTATTCTTCTGTGGAGTGTGGTGGTTTAAACTGGTGCATTCGAAGGTATGATTTTATCAGTAGTGATTGTGATATTTGTTGAATTTTCATGTAGACTGTGTATGTACGTATGTATGTATATGTGTGTGTGTGTACACACACACACACATATATATATATATATATATATATATATATGCTAAATGTTTGAGTACTGGGTATGAAATATCAGTAATAGGAATAGTGATGTCGTTTGAGGTCTTCATGGCACAGCTCCTCTTTAAAATTCATACGTTTGTACCAAATTACAGGTGTTCATGTCCAAGGAGCCAGATGCCTTACTAATGTTTACTGATCGATGACTGAGACATACACTCGCTGTTGGTTTTTACGTGTTTTTAATGACACTCAGTTGTAGACAACACTAATATAATTACTAGGCAATACATGTTTATTTTTTTATAAAATTTAGATTACATGGATTTTAGAAAATCACCTCACTTAACATTAAATTAATTAACTAGCTACAAGTATCACAATCTTTATTAAGATGCTAATACATGCTGCAGTTAACGTTAAACTGATTAACTAACAAGCTAATATTTCTCAGGTAGTCAAGAAACTTTTTCATTTGTTGAACCTGAAGGTTGTTGGTGTGGTCACAACAACCTGAAGGTTAGTGTGGTCACAACAACCTGCCACTGGCTTGAATCCTGGTCCAGATGAATCCAGTCCACACCCTTCTATCCTTTTTCTTTTAAGATTAAAATACTCCAAGAAATTAATTTTTTATATTTAGGCAATAAAGAAATGTACTGCCTTTTTAAGACATGCCGCGTAATCACTGTTGTATTTTCCACAAAGTGGCGTTTATTTTGTAATTTTGTCTTTTTGCAGAAGGAGCATGGGGTTGTACACAATCACCCTATGTACATTGTATGCCCTGACATGCCCAGTATGGTATGTGAGACTTCTTAAGGGATACGGGTGGGGTTCACGAATTCGGATAAAGTCCTCACTGTTTTTTATTTATTTGTTTGCA
>Ga0123355_10012085_pt1 | contig 13359 bp, 9 predicted proteins | sample TergutEmb28metaG_3_FD_89872 | JGI IMG/M metagenome (GOLD analysis project Ga0123355, IMG submission 89872) | Embiratermes neotenicus P1 segment gut microbial communities from Petit-Saut dam, French Guiana - Emb289 P1 | ecosystem: Host-associated > Arthropoda: Insects > Digestive system > Gut ...
ACCCCCGAACCAGGGGTAGAAGATGAGCCAGAAGTGGCATCAGAGCCTGAGCACTTGGGCGACTTCACAATCATGACCCTCAACTGGCATGGTGCTAACTGGGAAGACGAAGCCCAATCCGCCATGGTTTGGGAAGAAATCGAAAGGCGCCTTCTCGAGCAGCGCAACCAGACAATCAATATCACCCCAATCATTGTACCGGGTGGGGCATACATGGAGCGTCTACAAACAGCCCTTGCAGTACAAGAAATGGACGCATTTAGTCTATGGGCAGATATAATGTTTGGCACACGCCCTGGGCTTGTAACACATCTTAATCCGTATCTGCCAGAGTTTCCTGACCTCGTAAACAGTTTTTCTGAGCATCATTGGCGGTCTGTTACCTATGGAGGAAATATTGTTGCTATTCCAAGCATCAGATTCCCTAAAGGTCATGCAACCTTCTTACGCTATGATATCTTGCAAGATGCAGGTGTGCCGATTCCAACCACAGTAGATGAACTGGGTGATGCACTACAAGCTTTTGTTGATGCAGGTATCGAAGGTCCGCTTTTCCAAGAAATGTGGATGATGGTTATGATGCTTAGGGGTGCTTTTGGGGTACCTGAGCAGAACTTCTTGGACGAAAACGGAAATGTATTAAACTCACTATTCCATCCAGGATTTATAGAAATTATGGATGTCCTCAACGATTGGCATTCTCGTGGGTTTATTTCAGGAGACTTCGAAATTGCAAACTATGACCTATCTCGCGAAAGATTTACGGCAGGATTATCGGGTATATATCAGCGCTGGGCACTAAATCACCGCTTTGACTACCCAATTCTTTTGCAGGCAATCCCCACAGCTGATACAGCCGTTATGCCACCCCTTTCTCACAACGGTGGGCCAGCAGTTTTTGCAAATGATGATGGCACCAATGATCCATTATTCATCACTGCATGGGCAGAAAATCCCTCAGGCATCCTGGCATTCTGGGATTGGCGTCTATCATGCATTGAAAACAACCTGCTAATCCAAAGTGGCCTCGAAGGACACCACTTTAGAGCGGACTTCGAAAACTTTACTTTGGAAAACACCCCATATTATGCAGATCCAGCTCTTACCAGATATACAGGTATGTGGACATTCCAGCTTTTCTATACTCCTGCATTCCCTATCTTTAGATGGGTATCTGATGATCCTATACAAGACCGAGGCAATTATCTGACCTGGCGTGCAGCCGAGCAACAACGTACTGCCACATATATAACTTCGGCTATAGGCGCTGTGCCTTGGCAGCATACCGATGCTGTCCAAAATGCTTTCGGCGTATTCAACCCAGAGAGAGATATCGTGATGATTGAGTATATAACCGGAAGGATTAGTAGGGATGAGTTTATAAGCCGCGTAGAGGCTTTAAGGGAAATATGGGATAACGAAATCATGGAAGCTATGAACGAAGTGTACAGATCTCTTCAATAAATGCGCAGAAAAGCGCGAGATTGTAGAGATATTAAAGGAAATAATCGTATATGAGTAAGCCAAACGCACCAGGGAGAAAATCGTCCCTGGTGCTGTTTTGTTGTATGTATCTTCCATTTTTATATCAATAATTGCTTTTCGTATTCCGCAAGTGACAACCCAGTATGTTTCTTGAAAACTCTGGAACAGTACGCCACAGATTTAAAACCGCCTTTACCCGCCGCAACGGTAAACAAATCACCGGCTAAAAGGCTTTGCCCCACTATTTCGATACGGTGTCGGTTTATTAAAGTAAGCACAGATATGCCAAGCTCAGATTTAACAGTGTGGGATATATTTGACTCCGAAACATTGTGTGGAGTTCCAGGAAATCGGCTTCCGTGCCAACGGTGCCTATGCCGAATACGCCCTTGTCCCAACATATGGTAGATATGAAACCACTTATAACCAATGTTCTCAGGTTGGAGGACTACGAAACAGGCATCGAAATGGCAAGGAGTCGCCCTGCTGGGTTCATTAAAGCCGTTTTCGAATTTTGTGATTAGGAGTTGCTTAACATGAGAGACATAATTGAGCTAAACGGAATATGGGATTTTTTTGTTGGTGGGCGGTTTATCCGTAAAATTAGAGTGCCGTCGTCCTATACCTGCGTGGGAGAAGCTGATATATCGCGGGAGGTATTCATCCCCCATGATGATGGGAAACTGGCTTTCTTAATATTTGAAGGCATCGCATATCAAGGTGAGGTTTACGTAAATGGAAACCTATTAGGCTCAATGCTCCCATACTCTCGTTATGAATTTGATGTTACTGCCTACAAAGGACAGATTGTAAAAATAAGCGCGGTAATCCGCGATATCACCGCAAAGTATGGCCCCACAGGTGGATGGGAAGATTACGGTGGCATTATACGTGAATGCTTTATAGAATATAGGCCGCTGGTCTATATCGACAACACGCAATTTATTTCAAAAATATCAGACGACCTGCATATGGTCAGCATTATCATGCGTGTTTTTTTAGTAAATACAGGCCCAGAAACCGAAATGCCGATTAATGTATCATTGTCATACGGAAATGAAACCGTATGGTCTATAACTGAGCAAACAAACATTCCAACGGGTCAAAGTTGTTCCGAATTTAAATACAGCCTCTCCGGAGTCAGATTATGGTCACCGGACTATCCTAACCTCTATGTATTAAGCTCATCAGTGGGCATCGACGTGTATGCTGAACACATCGGTTTTAAAAAGTTTGAAAAGCGCGCCACGAAATTTTACTTAAACAATGAGCCCATATTCCTAAAAGGCGTGAATCGGCACGAAATGTGGGGGGAACAAGGATTTACACTAACGGACGAACAGGTGGAAACGGATTTGCGCCTTATGAAACGCATGGGTGCCAATTATGTAAGGTTAGTTCACTACCCTCACAGTGCTAAAACAATCGCGGCCGCAGACAGACTTGGACTGCTGACAAGCGAAGAGCCGGGCCTGTGGTGGTCGGATCTAAATGACGCATACACTACCAGTTGCGCCAATGAGATAATGCGTCGGGTCATTTTGCGTGACAGAAACAGGGTCAGCGTTGCATTTTGGCTACTGTTGAATGAATGTGAACTAGTGGGTGCTTATCTCATAAGCGGAAAAAAACTGTGTATGGAACTTGACCCAACTCGTATGGTTTCCTGTGCAAACTTTATGCAAGCGGAAAACGCCGTAGCCGAGTTCGACCGTAGTGACATGGATTTCTATACCCAACATCCCTACGGTTTCGACCCTCAAAATATAGGGGGATCCTCCCTTGAGAAAATGCTGAAGATTTATGCCGGAAAGCCTACTGTGTTTACCGAATGGGGTGGCTATTTCTTTATGAACAACCGCAACATCATTAACCAATTTAAGCGGGAGCTTGCCAGACTGGCTAATAATCCTGAGCATATGCCAAACCTGGCCGGCATGGCTTGGTGGCAATGGCAGAATGTATACCAGTTCTACCGAGGCCTGCCCGGCTGCATAGACGGTGTGCTGTCAGAAAGCCTTGTGGATATGGACAGGAACAAGCTACCCATGTATGACGTGATGATTGAGTTTTTTGACGCTATTGAAAAAAATGTTGTGCAACCTTATAAAACGGAGATATATGATTATTTACGGTTATCGGATAATGTAGTTGGTAGCATATCAGTGCCTTTAGACAATGTATTAAGCGTGCCATTACAGGAAAACGAATGGGCTCGCATAATCAAATCACCTGCGCGGAAGGTAAAGAATCAGGTGAATGCCATGCCCGAGATAGGCCCAATATTAAGGGAGCCTGTGCATACTGTCGGAGGACTGTCAGTAAGACTTAACCCAGGACGCCCGATTATCCTAACAGAGCGATGCCATTCGGTTGAAATTGACATACGGGCTGTTTCAATGAAAAACAACATCGTAGGGTTGCATGCCTTCGGTCATACGACTTTTGGCGAGGGGTATCCCATTAACGGTACCTTAGGGGAGGAAGTGGCGGCTTATACCTTATGTTATGACGATGGGACAAAAGACGAAATACCGCTAAGAAATGGTATGGAAATGGCCTCCTCGTCCATGTTGTCCTTTGGGACGCGGATTGACCCGATAGCAGTAAACTGTACGCGGGTCGCCTATATAATCAATGACCTCGATTGGGAGCATTATCAAATCAACCATCTGCGCATTGGAGTGAATCCGGGCAAAAAACTGTTAAGTCTTATATTTACCTTACGGTGTAACCACTTTACACCCTTGCTGTATGGTGTAACAGCTGAGCTTGGATAATCGTGACTCAGGGATTTTTCTCCTTTTGAATCGGAGGGTATCATACCCTTTTCAAGAAACAGCTTTAAAATAGGGGAGTGTTGTGCCAGTGCCGGATTAACGTGTGAAAATAACAGTATTTATAAGGTATATAACACGTTCATCTGCCACTGGCGCAACACTTCCTAAAATAGGCTCCTTTATTTGATAATTTTCTTCAACTGTAACAAGCTACAGTTTAGATAACCGGGTAGCATTGATACCTAAGTAATAAACCATCTATCCTCATTTCGAGTGAATTCCTCAAAGATTTTACCCCTGCATTCCAAGCATAAATTGTAACCCTGCTGTTTAATTCACACCATGTCAGGGGATATTGGTGCGGTAGAAATAAATGTCCATCACAGAATGAGCGGCGAAATCGCGTCCTGTTTGTTATTTCTTCCCGCTTAGGGTTGTTGGCGTATAAAATATTTTCTCTCTTGAAATTTGATTTATATAGCTCATTCACTTCCGATACTGCTTACCGAACCGTTCTTCTTGGCCTTTGTCGTAGCTGAAGCTCACGTCTTCGTATACTACCTTTCCATTAATTTGGGGCATACTAATGGCATCGGGGCGATCCTTAACCGGCACAGGTTCGTCTAGGGTTTCGAAAACAAACTCAAGATAACTAATGTTCGTGACAAGGGTATTGTAAAATGCTGCGATATTATCAATGGGCGTCCAAAAACGCCAGATATAAAGGTTTCGCCTGAAAGGCGAGGGACTTAACCCCGTGTTACAGACATTAATAACCCAAAAATTAATCGGCCTTTGTAGCGAGCTATATAGGGCAATCTCCAGCGCAATGCTTGCATATAAATTCCCCTTCTACGACTATGGAGGATCGTATATCATGACGTGACAGCCCTTTTAGTCGTCTTTCACCTTAATATCTAGCCTCTGCACACAGAAATTATAATCATCAAATGTACCCGAAGAGACCATCCACATGGTTCTACCATTGTTGTACATCCATTTTGTGGGAAAGCTTGGCTGATAATTGCCATATGTGCCCCAGTTATCATCTTGATAAAACAATGACCATGGTCCCCACGGTTCCGGTGCTTCGTACAGGGTCAGCTGACTTCTTAGGGCTGATTCCGGCCATATCCCTTGATGATTAGGGCGTGGACGTACTTCCTCATCCACAAAACCGTAATTGCCCAAGATATATCGCTTGATATCCTTGTTGTATGAGACATGGTTTTCCCCGGTCATTTTGTTGTATCTGAATACCGGGATAGCCTCGTTATCATCCTTGCTCCAAATTGTGTTATTATTTTCATCCATACCGATGTAAAATTCCCATGACTGCCTGTTTAGCATTTCTAGGCATATAAACCAATGTCCGGCCGGGACTCTGCCAAGCAGCATATAGTCCCCGTTTTCCCAATAGCTCTTGCTTTCATCTGAGGCGTTGAAATATGCATATACATATCCATCTCCGCGGGTATCCTTATATCCTTTGCCAAATTGGAGGAAGTGGCAGGAAGCTAGTCTGCCTGTGAAAAAGTCCATAGGCGTTGCGTCCTTTTGCCATGTCTTCCCGTAATCCCGGCTGACTATAATCCAACCATTAATATTGGTTTGGCGATTGAAGAAGTGTTCCTCGGTATAATTGCTTATGTCATAGCCGTATTTGTCAGCACTCACTCCATAATTTTGGCATGACACAGCAAAGAACAAAGTGCCACGAATATCTAGAAGACCTGCGGGCTTTAGCCCCATTGTGCGGTGTACCCGAGGGTCTTTGCAGTACTCAATGGGATCAAGGGGAAGTTCATTTATGCAATCCAGTGCCCAGCCATCTTGATAAATGCCGCGCCATGCTCCAGGTTCTCCCTTTACCCGCCAAAAGTTCATCGCATTACTTCGGTTATCGCCTCCAGCAGTATAAATATTATCATCCATTCCCCATGTAAGGGGCCACATATCTCCGACACCTTGGTGATAACGGTATTTTTCGAACTGTGCGTCGATGATATACTCGGATTTTGGGTATGGTGGGATAGCCTTACCATAGTCGTAATAATCGACTCGCTTGCCGTTTTTTGCTGTCCATTCAATTATTTTCATGTCTATACCTCCAATTGGAACTTGCGTATATTGAACCGATAGTATGACAGTCCATTTTCATCTTCTTTTTGATTCCATGTGCCTGAAAATTGAATATACCCTGACACTAAGTAAAGCACTCCATCAACACATATCATGCCAGTTGGTTTTTGCCCATTACCGCCCCAGCCCAGGTAGTCGTTCATATGGTTGACCTTAGTGATTACATAGTCTTCAGGCTCTCCGGTGAACTTTTCTACATCCAATCCAGAGACGGTTTCACCCCAAAGTGGGTCCCCTGATGAGGTGTAAATCTCTCCATCATCTGCCCAGGTAATGGGATAGATGTCTCCTTTGATTTCCTTTTCACCATAGGGGGGATACGGTCAGAAAGCCACCTGAACCCCTTTATGACAGTGCTTTTGGGAATGTTGTAAATGTTTGACATTAATATTTCCTCCTTTTACCCAAAATGGGCATATTATTATCGTTGAGAGTAATGACTTTTCTTCTGGTTGAAAAAGAATCCCACCTCCCCTTTCATCACATAAGAATCATCTTTCCCACACTTGAAAAGATATTCCAATTTTCATTCAACACATTTTCATAACCGCAGAAATTGCTTTCATCGCGATAATACATTTCCTCTTTCATGCGTTTACATCCACTTTTGCATATATTTACGAACCTGCACTGTTTGCACAACTCGCCAATACTTTTTCTTTCATTTGTAAAACCTTGCATTATGTCATTTTCAAAGAGTTGTTTTATGCTATCTTCGCAAAAGCTGCCTACCCGATATTTATCTAATACATAAAAGTCACAAGGATATACACTTCCATCAGATTCAACGATAAATTGTGGCATACACTGTCCGGTTAGCCCACAGGCTGTGACCATATTCTTTGCCAATAGGTTTACGATATCGTCGATTAGCTTGATGCTGATGTAATTTCCTGCGGTAAATGCCTTATACCACAGTGGAATAATCTCATTGTAAAACCCAGCGAAGCGTTTAGGTGTTAATCCCATTGGAGTGGTTTCATTAAAACTATTAAGGCATGGTATAAATTGAACGTGTTTCACATTCAGCTGGACAAGGCTCTTCCAGACCCGTATGGGATAACGTGCAAGCTGGTTTGTCAGCACGCATAGGATATTATGTTCAACCTCATGCTTATTAATAAGATGCAGGGTATTTTGCACACTGTTCCTAGTACCCTTCCCTTCTTTGTCAACTCTGTTTGCGTTGTGGTCGATTAAATCCATTGACAATCCAACAAGGAACCTATTTTCCTTAAAAAACTGACACCATTCATTGTCGACAACAAGGCCATTGGTTTGAAATGCCCAACTAATGGTAATGCCCTTTGCCAACCCCTTAGCTGCATCAACAAACTGCTTATAGAAATCCAGCCCCGCCATCGTTGGCTCTCCCCCTTGAAAAGCTATTGTAAGAGAAGTTCCGGGGGTTAGATCTATAAAAATGTTTTTGAGTATCATCAAGGCTGTCGCATTGGACATAAACCCGTAGCTCGTAACCTCACGATTACTGCTGACATCCCTATAAAAGCAATATGTGCACTGCATATTACACATAGATGATGCGGGCTTTATCATTACAGATACATGCTTCATATCGTCTCCCTATGAAATTGAAAATTGAAATACATTGAATCCACTGATAAATACAACTAAAAACATGCATCCAATAAATAAGTATGCTACAGCATTTTCTGAGATTCGCTTGTTTATGATACGACCCAACATCCCACCGGATATTCCTCCAAGCACCATAGCCAGTAGTGGCAGCCATTCCGTAATAGGAACGGCATTCGTGATGAAAACAGTAGCGACATTGGTAATTTGACTTATTAGGATTACATATATGGAATTAGCAGCAGATGTTTTAGGGTCCATTGAAAAAAAGTAATAAAACGCTATCATATTCATGGGGCCGCCGCCTATCCCAAGAAAACTGGACATTATGCCAAGGCTTAACCCAATTAATAAACAAATGGCTGTATTAGAGATATTTCGAGAAGGAAACCGTTTGCGCAGTACCGTAAAAACAATTGTACATATGGCTAATATCCCAAGACAGCTCGCCTGTATGACTCCGATTATGTTTTGATTTCCAACAAAAGAAAATGTAAAGGAAAACAACATGCTTCCGGCAATGCCACCTATTGCTGCACCGATTGCAAGGGGTGTACTCCTCCTTGCATCAATTATATTTTCCTTGGCTACAGTAGAGCGTAATACGGAATAAAGACTCATTGTAAGCACCATACAGGACGACAAGAAGCTGACGATAGCCACATCCGCTACTGACAGAGCGTCCAACACCGGTCTTACAATTATACCGCCGCCAATTCCGCATATCGTGCCTATTGTTGAAGCTAGAAGGCTTATTACAAAAAAAAGGCTCAATTATATCCTCAATCTATCAGTTCATTCATACATCGTACTAAAATTAATACACATCGTTTGTATGCACTTTGGATAATTATCATGAACACCCAAATGCTTTATACATAGAAGCTAATGTCTAATAATGTAATTCTTGTTAATTTGTTTCGGAAATATCCCCTTACGTAGGAATACACAACTATTTTCATCTTCATCTATTTTATATGACTACATCCGTTGTGTATTCCTACGTAAGGGGATATTTCCGATTTGTTTTACATAGCAGAATAACAGGAAGGAGCATCACTGTAGCCTTGCCCTCTATCGCAATCTCAATTACAAAGCGGTTGGATGGTTGGATTGGGGCCTCAGTCCTGATTTCGAACTCCACATTTTTGATACCGTCATAGCGAGCCTCATAAAAAGCCTATAGGGGCATTGGCTTATTGCCGCCGTAGGCGGCATGTGCCGCTTTGCGGCACATTGAAAGCGAGGGGTAGGCAATTTTTATAAGCCCTTATGTGCTTTTTATTGCGAGGTGTTCTCAAGGGCTTATAAAAATTGCCTACCCCTCGCTTTCATAAGCCAATGCCCCTATAGGCTTTTTATGAGGCTCGCTATATTCGTTCGTTGGCATCAAATTTGTGTAATTATGCTGCATAAATACCCGGGTTGCCTTATTTGGTAACACCTCAAATCCATCAGAAGCAATAAGCCATAAGAGCTGCAGATCCAAATCATCATTGGGAATGGGATTATCATACAGTTCCTGTTGATAAAACTCTACGTTATTAATCAGTCGGTGCCACTCCATAGGCGCACCCAGGGTGCCGCCGATATTTTTACCCATCTAGCAGCCCTTAACTGCATCACGGTATTCTTGTAAAGATATAACCATATTGCCACATCACAATTTCTAATTATTACACACCAATATTAATATTGGTTAGGTCATTCTTCTGTGGTTTTCCAGGAGTGCTGCGACCACGATTTACATAGTCTTTAAGCAATGCCACCAACTCATCAAAGATTTCTGGGCAATGTGGATATAGGTTGGTGGTTTCGCTGGGGTCAGCTTCCATATCATATAGTTGGTATGGTTTAAGCCCTTGCTCCAGTGCCTCCCCATTGGATATTTCGTCAAAGCTTCCTCCTCCTGAGCAGAGTATAAGTTTCCATTTACCCTTACGTACCGCAAACATCCCTTTGTATGAGTGGCTTATTACAGCCTCTCTTACTGGCTTTATACTACCTTCAAGAATGGGTAGTAGACTTACGCTGTCCTCTGCGGCATTATCTGGCACATGTATGTCATTTATTTCAGCAACTGTGGCAAAGAAGTCAGCTAAGCTCACATGATGGTCGTAGACCATACCTGGAGCAATGGTCTTAGGCCAGTGGGCTATAAATGGAATCCTATGTCCCCCATCCCAAGCATGGAATTTGTATCCCCGGTAAATATAACTGGGGAAATGCCCACGGCTTTCCAGGAACTCCGCTCCTACATAATGAGCAAATCCATTATCTGATGCAAATAATACCAATGTATTGTCACTAATTCCTGCCTTCTCGATTGTATCCATTACCCGACCCACCATGGCGTCAGTTTCCATGACAAAGTCAGCGTAAAGGTTTAGGCCGCTGGCACCTTTCCATGGCTCGTTTACTGCAAGGGGGGTGTGGGGGGAAGTTAGCGGGAAGTAGACAAAGAAAGGCTTGTCTGTGTGTGCATGCTCTTCAATGTAGTTACAGGTTCTGTTTGTAATTTCTGGTAGAATGTTCTCCAATGTCCAATCTTCTACACATGGCCCTTTGTAACTGATGCCTTCGACTCCGGTTTCGAGGGGAATCTCATGAGCAGGGATTCCTACGGTATTTCTGTTTTCTATAAAGCAAAAAGGTGGCCAATTTGGCACATCTACACCAAAATAGTCGTCAAATCCATTGGAGATTGGCCCGCTTTTTATCGGTTTTGTAAAGTCATAGGAGTCATTGTCCTTGTGCCATCCCATCCCAAGATGCCATTTGCCAAAACATGCCGTTGAGTAGCCATTATCTCTAAGCAAATTAGCAACGGTCATCCTTTCTGGCGGCAGGATTGTGTCTCCGTATGGCCCTACAATCCCCATCGGCATTTTCCGCCAACAATAACGTCCTGTTAGCAGAGAGTACCGGGATGGTGTACATACTGCCGATGTGGCATGAGCATCTGTGAACCGCAGCCCCTCAGCTGCGAGCTTGTCCAGATTAGGTGTAGGTATTTTCCCATCTGAGTTGTAACAGGATACATCGCCGTATCCCAAATCATCTGCAAGGATGAAAATAATATTTGGTTTATCCGCCTGCACTTGTATACCTCCTCATTCCTCTTTTCCACATTATTCGCGTAAGAGTTAACATTATTATTGGGAGCCCAATCCCCCATGCAACGTCCAGCCTACTCAACTGATCAAGGGCAAACATCCCAGCCCAGTTTGTCAACATAAAAATAGGGATAATAAATGTGCCGATTAATTGTATAGTCCTACCATACAAAGCCATTGGCATATTGTTGAAATCCCAAAGAGCTGAAAAAAGGGTAAGTATCCCTCCGGTGGAAGTCACCCAAAATACCAACAATGCCTGCATTAAAATAAACGAATAAGTCAATGCCACCCCCATAAGAAGAAAAAATAAAAAGCCTCCAACGGTTATTAGACTTACAGATATCCCCACTCGCCTCCATGCAACTATGACCAAAATAATCCCCACAGTAAAATTAGGCACAGCAAGGGCAAAATCAAAACGACCGAAACTCTGCATAAACTGCAACGACCCTGGCTTTACGATAAGCATATCCATTGCTCCGGAGATAACCTTCCCTGGCATTTCAGAAATCCCCCAAAGAAAGCACCAAACACCTGTCATAATGCAGTACACTCCAATAAAGAGCATGATCATATCAGGAGTCAACACCCCGATATTAACCCCGGCTCGCATTACCACAAACAGATATGTGAGCTTAATGACCATATAGGCCGCCTCAATGCAAAAACCTGTGACAAAGTTTAGTCTATACTCCATCTGGGATAGCAAGGATATTCTCATAAAGGCGAAAAGCAGCCTAATATAATAACGCACTCTTCTCATACTATCCCCCCACCGCCACATATCTCTTTAGCCCAATTTGCCATACCCGCCCTGCAACAAACCACAAAACGCCAATCCACAATACCTGTAAGCCAATCCCTGTCAATATTTCTGAAAGTGGCAATGCCCCAGTAAGCACGCTAATGGGGAAGAATAAAGTATATTGAAACGGCAGAAACCGGGATACACTTACATAGGTTTCACCAAAAACTGTAATCGGAAAAATTCCGCCACTCATCACCAGAATAATAAGCCTAAGGGCATGAAAAAATCGAACAACTTCAGTCAGCCAAAAGCCAGATGTGCTTACCAGAAAAAAGATATAAAAGTTAAGCAGTGTAGCCAAAGCAAGGGCAACAAAAAAAAGCAAAACACCGTAGGGCACAATAACAAAATCCACTTTAATTCGTAGCAAAACAAGTACAGCCCCGATGAACATAATCATGATTACGGAAGATGCAAACTTTTGTCCAATAGTTTGGAATATTCTAAAAGGAATATATCTCACGGGTTTTACAAGGAAAATGGCAAGGCCGCCGGAATGGATATCATCATTAATAACATGCTCGATACCTGTAGTCACAAATTTACCCACAGCTCCTGCAACAGCCACATATGCCAGCATTTGAGGCAAAGCATAGCCATACAAAACAACCTGCCTAGTACCGTCAAAAATGGCAAACCAAAGGAACACCTGTATGATTATCGGAAACAAGGTGCTAATTAGGTTCACCAGAAACTCAAAGCGGTATTCCAGTGAATGGGCAAGACCCATCAGAAAGGATGCCCTATATTTAATCATGGGAAGCCCTATAAATTGATTCTATAACGCGCTCGAGAGGTATGTTTTCAATGGTAAAGTCCTCGACAGGGTAAGTTGCAAGTATTTGTGGAATTGCTTCATTAATATTTTCTCTAGGCATTTCTATAGAGACCTTGGTCTGCTCCTGAGAAATTATCTGGCCATGTACAGACAAAAGCGACGGGTTGATAAGGGTTGAAAAGGTCAGCGATATGACTTTGTTACTTTCATATTTTTGCAAGTCGCTAACAGACCCATCATATGCTTTTTTTCCTTTATTAATAATAATTGTGCGGTCGCATAGCTCTTCGATATCCTTTATATAGTGGCTGGTGAGCATTATTGTGGCACCGGTTTTTTTATTGTATTCCTTTAGGTAATCTCGGACAGCCTGTTGTGATAGTATGTCCAGTCCAATCGTAGGCTCATCAAGAAGGAACACGGACGGCTTATGCAAAAGTGCCGCAATAAGCTCCATTTTCATCCTCTCCCCCAAAGAAAGGCGCCTGACTTGCACTTTAAGAAAATCCCCGACACCCAACATTTCGGTTAGCTCCTTAACCGCTTCTTTGTACTGGTCGTCGGGGATTTCATATATACATTTATTTAAGTTTAAAGATTCGATAGCGGGCAGATCTATCCAGAGTTGGCTTTTTTGCCCTGCAACTAATG
>Ga0123355_10012086_pt1 | contig 13358 bp, 10 predicted proteins | sample TergutEmb28metaG_3_FD_89872 | JGI IMG/M metagenome (GOLD analysis project Ga0123355, IMG submission 89872) | Embiratermes neotenicus P1 segment gut microbial communities from Petit-Saut dam, French Guiana - Emb289 P1 | ecosystem: Host-associated > Arthropoda: Insects > Digestive system > Gut ...
GCATTGTAACGCGATTACCAAGCGCGGATGGCAGTCCAATTCTTCAAAATCCCCGTCGAAACCATTACATCCCCTTTCTTATACGAATCCTACGTTGAAAACCTTGAAAGCGAGACGCAAATGCACGGCATTATGTGCGTTTGTGCCGACGCTTGAAAGGATTTGAAACTTGGATTTGTATTATACGCAGTATAGCCAATTTTGCTAACATTTACAATGGAAAGAACAGTTATAAAGGAATGGCCACGGATTTCACGGATTTAAAAGCGGATTAACACGGATAAATCAATCTATCTTTAATCCGTGTTAATCCAATCTTTTATCCGTGTTAATCCGTGGCCTATGCTTTTGTTCTTTTGGTGAAAAGCGCTCCAGCCCGCTTATTTACCAAAACAAACCCATAATAGAACGCTCAAGCAAATCAAGCAGTCCGGCATCCCATTGGTCCATATTTACAAATGAAATATCGGGGATATTTGCACCCGCCTCCGCAGACATGCCAAACGCCAAACTGTCACCAAAAATGTCCAGCGGGTCAAATCTGAGAGAAAAGCTATTATCACTACCCACATTAAAAGTACCACCTATGCTGCCATCCGACCAACTATCGGAATAACTTAACATAAAACGTCCATTATCCGGATTCCAGGTAGCGCCCAAAGTCACACGGTCTCTACCCATGCCAATAAATAGCCTATTTTCATACCCGCTAGCAGTTTCCGAAAACTCCCAACCACCTATTGTACGGTCGGTACCCCAGCGGTCTGTAACTTCAACCTCAATAGTCCATGTATCAGTAACAGAATTGCCAAAGTTCAGCAATATCTCGGTACGATATTCGTCATTCCACCGTCTGTCTTCAACATCCACCACCAGGCGCATCTGTGCCATGCGGTTGCCATTGCCTATATATAAACCAAGGACAATACCTACCGTATTATCGCGCTCAAAATCACGCACTTCAGCCCTAAGCTCACGTATCATTTCATCAAAGCCTTGCACGCCTAAATCAAACGTAGGGTCAAGCTCGCCAAAGGATGCAAACATATCACGGATATAATTATCATTATCCAACATATCAATAAGGTCGTTAAGCAAATTGGCAATATCACTCTGGGTGAGCGCAAACTCAATTAACTGAACACGAGATGCAGCACTGCCACGCCCTATTTCGGCGCTGGTGGATGTAAATTCTAAACCTAAGATGAAATTAAGAAACAATTCGCTGTATTTGTCTGCCCAATCCTCCGGCAAGTCGGAACGTGTGCTAGAAGCAGGGTCAAACATATCAAACAAATCAATAATTTCACGAACCGTAAATTCATCCAAACCCAACACATTAGCAAATTGGCGGAAATCGCGCTCGAAGGTTTCAAAAGTAATGCCATAGAAATCATTACTGATTACGCGAGAACGCGCCGCAATTCTTTCTTCGTTTATATGCACCGCAAGGTCAATGGGCAAACCAAGCACCCGCACTTCGCCCTCCACTACAGCTGCATTAAGCACGCTGTTTAGGCCTAACGTAAGGTTGCCACGCACATCTGGGTCCCACATGCTTGCCGGCCTGTAGTCGAAATCAAAGTTCATAGTCATCGCATCATTTTGCGCCAACTCACCTAGTAACGTAAGTGCATAAAAGGGCGAACTTTCAATTCGTTCGCTAATCTCACTGCCCAAGTTGCTAAAAGCCTGCTGTGCAGGGCGCAATGGTGCCAACCTAGTTAAAGGTATAACCACCGCAATTACAATAGCTGCAATAATAGCAACCCCCAAAAGCCCGGCCGCCCCGGCTATGTATGGAGTATACTTGCGCTTTTTAATTTCCGTAGGCGCATTACCTTCCTTCGCTATACCGCATTTAGCACAAAAATTAGATTCTTCTTGATACAGTGTACCGCAATTGTTGCAAGACATCATTTTTCCTCCTATAAATTAATTTTGGCCTTTTGGATGAAAGCGCCTCGACACGGGCTATGCCTTTGGCACGGCCGCCGCATGCTCAACGCCGCTTATAGTCCTAATAACTTGTATACCAAAACAACGGAAAAACCCGCTGAATATACCTGAGCCACGGGGCAATTTCCCCCAAATCAATTATTACGCCACCAAAGATAATATTCGCCAGAATAATAAACAATGCGAAGTTAATAACCACCCCAGAAACCCAGGGACAACGCACAAGTGCGACAACCACCGCGCTACAAATAACTGTAAAAACAGCCATGGCGGCAAGTTCAGCAGAAACCGCCCCAAGTATATAAGGGTGCCAGATGCTAACCGCTAGAACGCCAACAGCCCCAACAGCAAACAACGCCAAGCTTATCGCGAAGAATAATGACAACTCAAAAGCTACCAGCTTTTTGCGTGCCGCCAAAGTTGCAATCAGGCTCCCCCGCCACTCTTCTATAAAAATATGAACGACAAACAGAGCGAGCGTTAAAATATGTAGGCCAATAATCCCCCTTGTTAACCTCACCAAGATGGATTGCTGCAAAACAGCACCGGGGTCATAACCATCGCCGCCAATTAACAACGGCTGCATAAAAATATCCATCTCATTATACCTTGCAAACTGCCATGCTGCAAAATATTCAATATCTTCACGGTTTTCAAAATATGTATTCAGAATATCTACGGTAATACTTTCTGCCATAACACGCAGCACAGCCATGGCAATAATGTCATTGATAACAGGTGCCGCAATGGTGCTAGGTGATGTTACTACCGTAACCAAACCACCAATATCGGCAGGAAAGATATAACCACACTCCAGCCGCCCGGTACGCACATCATCTTTTAGTAATTCGATACTATCATAAAAAATAAAATCCGGAAAATCAACTTCGTCCAAAATTTGAATAACCTCGGCATGCTCCTGTTCAAAATAAACTCCAACAGAAACGGAAACAATCGCGCCATCGTCGCGCAAAAAATTTCCCAACGCTATCAAAAAAATTGGTAGCGATATTATCGCAACTAGGAACGCACGACATTTCGCAATTTTTTTCACATGCAACACTAGCGAAAGTACAAAAAACCTCATACAAACATCCTCCCCCTACGCAGCGCCGCAGTATACCCTACTACAACAAAGAGGAAAATAAACGCAAAAACTACTGCCATCCCGCTTAAACTAGCAGCAGACACAACCTGCACAAGCCAAGTATTAAGCACACCATAAGATGCTATCCTAAGCCCAGCAGCGAAAAACCCAATAGGAATAACCCCGCCGGACAAAACCAGCGACACCGCCGCCACTACAGCAGCAAAACACCCGGCTGAAAACGCATTGTCGAACAAAAAAACAAGCATTGCAGCAAAGGCGGCAAAAGCTAACCCACCCACTGCCATAACCGCAACTATATGAAAACTCCAACCAAAAGCAAAAATTCCAACACCAATATTAAGCGGCAGCATAACCACCGCGTTAGATGCCACTACAGCCGCAAACACTGTAATAGCGGGTATGCCACGGTTTTTCATATCTATCATAAAAAATCTATGTAAACTACGCCGCTGGGTTTCCGTTGTTACAAAAGACGCACATAACATAAGCGCAAAAAACATTGCCGCAAAATATGCATCCCAAATCCCAAGCCCGTAAGTCAAATCAAGCGCTTGATGTGTAAACATATCCCCTCGGCTTATAATCAAACCCAGAAAGCGCATATTTGCCGCCATCATAATTATATCTAGCTGGCCCCCCGTGACATCTTGCTCCCTGGCATAGTTAATGCTTACATATACCCCCGTTTGGGCAGAGCGCAGCATATCTGCAAATATTTCTGCCGCCATTTGCACTAGAGCCGCTGTTAATTGGCGCTCGGTATTATAGTAAATAGAGAATGGCGAATTAACACCTATGCGCATATCGCGCCCAAAATCTTGCGGCAACGTAAATATGGCGGCTACATACCCGTTCTCAAAATAATCTTTAGCATCTTGGGCATTAAGCGTAACAAAATCAAACATGGCACCCGTACCGGGGTCGTGAGCTATTGCATTAAGAATCATGCGTGTTTCTAAACTATCGTCCAGGTCAACAACAGCAATCGTAATAGACGCATCAATAATGCCCCGGGTCAAGAAGAGGTTGCCAATAAAACCCGCCGCAATGGATATGCCCAGCATCAACAAAACAAGCAAAATCAATCGCATTTTTTGCCCTGCAAGCAGTTTCATGTTAAGCACAAATAAATTCATATTACAATCGCTCCAAAAGCGCATCCAACATATCAAGGCCTTTGGTTTCGGGGATATAGCGCTTCAACTGTGCATCTACCAAAATATAAATATCTGCATCCAGCCCGCATATTTCGTCTATGCTGTGGCTGGAATACAAAATAGTCTTGCCTTGCGCCTGCAAGTGTCGAAAAACATCCAATAATGCCTTCTTATGGAATATGTCCAGCCCTGCAAATGGTTCATCCAAAATAACTATGTAAGGGTCTCCACTAACGGCACAACAAATAGCCAAACTCTTTTTCATGCCGCCGGATAGATGTTTAACTTTTTTGCGCATGTGATTATCCAAGCCCAGCATACTTGCCAACAAAAGTACATTGTTATTATTGCCATCACTAGCCGCATGCCAAAACCTAAGATTATCGTTAACCGACAATTCATCAAACAAATTATTTTCTTGCGGGCAGAATGCAACAAAACCCGGCAAGTACTCTACATTACCAGTGTCCGGGCGCAAAAAACCACCCAAAATTGATAAAAATGTAGACTTACCACTGCCATTGCGCCCAACAATAACAGCTGCACCACCTGCGGCCATTTCAAAATCTATGTTTTCCAGCACTATTTTATTTTTATACGACTTGCAGATACCCTTGGCCTTAATCACACAGTAAACTCCTTATGTAAAGAAATAGGCCACGGATTACACGGATTAAAAGCGGATTAACACAGATTAAAACATTTTTTCATTCCTTAATCCGTGTTAATCAAATCTTTTATCCGTGTAATCCGTGGCCCATTTCCCTTAATTTATAACCAACGCAGCGTTGGAAGTTTCCGCCGCAATTTTTACTTTCTTCACTGCTGCGTCAAAAGACACGCTCTTAGCCTCCGCTAAAGACGGCTCGTTTAGCAAAAACTGCATGCCCGTAAGCCCCAGTTTAATACTACCCATGGCAGATTTAGCTTTAACATGGTAACCCAAGTTTGGCATAGTAGGCAGGTTCATTGTAAGTTTAGCGTTGCCTGTTTCCACACTCCACATATAATCGTTATGGCGGGCAAAGTTGGATATTACCACGCTTACCGGGCTGTTAAAGTTGGTAAGTTTTAAGTTCTTAACATCCGGCTCTGTGCAGTCTATCAAACCGTTAATATTTTCTATTGCCGCACTTTCGGCAGATATTTTATTTATCGAAACTTTACCATTTGCATTTTCTATAAAAATTGAATTTGCATCCAAACCGGATACAGCCAAAGTACCATTGGTGTTTACAACGCGCACATCCCCGGCGGTTAAAGAAGAGCAATCTACCGCGCCGTTTATGCCGTCTACTTTAATTACACTAAACGCACGTTCCGGCACATAGGCATCTATGGATACTTGGTTGAAATCGTCTGCTTCGTAGCTAAGATAAAATTTGCTACCCAGTTTTACAAATTCTATTGGTGCCCCGGCGCGTTTTGTTTTATAGCTTATACGGGCGGTTATTTTATCGCCGTTATAACCCTTAATGCGAATATCTCCGTTTAGTCCAGCAAGCGAAAGTTCATTATGGCTGCCCGGCTCCACTAGCTGCTCGATATTGATAACGCTAACACCCCCAGCAGATACCGGCTTGGCAGGGGCATGCGTGCGGGCACTTTGCCCACCTGAATGCACATGCGTATGCCCACCACTCGAAGGCGGCGCAGTTAAAGCATCAGAAACCTTATCCGCCACCCCCGCAATAGCGGATGCAGCAGACTCTGCAAATTTTTGCACCTTTGGTGCCATATCCTTTGCAAAGGACTCAAACTTGCGAGAAATATCATCAAAAGTGGTAGATGAAGATGAAGAATGCGAACCCGGGCGGCCGTTATTGCTTGCGTAACCGGAAGCCGACGGCGGCGGAGTATAGGTATGAGATGGCGGCGGCGGTGCAGCAGGCGCTGGTGGTGCAACAGGTGCCGATACCCCCTGTAAACGGCGGGCAGCTTCATCTGCGGTAATTTGCCCTGCCTCAAGCATTTTTAGTATTTGTAATTTGTCGTTATCCATTTTAAACACGCTCCTTTACTACTATATACGCAAACTTAGGTATTTTTCTTATTCCAAGGACAGCGTTTTCGCAGGGGTTGCACCTCTCGCTGTCATTGCGGCCTCCGAGCCGCAATCTCCTCTTAGAAGGCGCAAAGGAACATGCGGGGCATCATTTTATGTTTTGGCAACCTCTATTAACCCCATTCCGTCATCTTCCGGACAAATTTCCTGAACTTCTTCGTCGGCGCAAACTGGCAGATCCTCTCCGATATGCGGCGTTTGCGCCTCCTCGAATTTCAAAAAATTTGCCTCGGAACCTGACGAAAGCGGGTTAATAGAGGTTGCCTTTTGTCGTTTTTGCCAAAAGCTTACGACACCGCTTATCAGGCCAAGTTGTGGTATTTTTTCTTAACCCGTATATCTTCACCAAAAAATTTTATCATTTGATAGTTGCCGAAAAAGCGCGAAACCAGCCGTTCAGAATACTGTGCCTCCAGCCCACCCGGGCTTAGGTTTGTGGAAATAACCGTGTGTTTGCGAGACAACAACCGCTGGTTGATAATATCAAAAATAGCAGCAGAAGTTATAACAGTAGAAATTTCTGCGCCTAGGTCATCTAAAATAAGTAAATCTACGCTATCTACAGCGTTTAACATTTCGCCAGGGTCGTTAAGTTCTGCACGGTTAAAGCGGTAGTCTTCCAGCAGTTTGCTTAACCTTGGGGCAGTTTGATACAAAACTGTACGCCCGGCGTCCAGCAAATCTTTTGCTATGGCGTGGCTTACAAATGTTTTGCCGGTGCCCGGTTCGCCATACAGCAACAGGTTGCTAAACTCAGTATCAAAATGGGTTACAAATTTTGTTGCCAGACGATAAATGGTTTGCATATTTGCATGAGGAGATAAACCTTCCGACTGCACAATATCTGTGCTAAAAAGTCTAAGGTCAAAGGTATCAAAGTTCTCTTCCCGCAAAACTTCTTTCATATTGGACATGTTGTAATATTCGTTAATAAGCCGCTGCTTCAAACAAACACAGCGGTTGTTTTCTGTAAAGCCTGTGTCTTTGCATATGCTGCAGCCATACACAGTTTCTAAAAAATTGGCTCCAAAATTCGCTTCCAACAAAATACGTCGCTGCGCTTGTAGTCCGGATATTTCCTTTTTTGCCGCTTCAATTCCGGCAACATCCCCAGAAAGTGCCAACCGCGCCAAAGATGCGCCCAAACGGTTTAAAACTAAATCCAGCTCTTTTACCTGAGGCAACTTAGCATAAACTTCCGCTACACGTTCTTCCAATATTCTGCTCGCATTATCTCTTGCAGTTTCATATTCCCGCATTACTTGCCCAAACATTGATTGGTAACTCATGTTAACCTCTGTTCCAGATATACCCGCTCAAGCTGTTCGTAACGGGAGTAGTCTGTTTCTCGCTGGTTAAAGTTTACAAAACGGTTTTGTTTTGCTCTTGGCAAATCGCTTTTTAGCTCCGGCTGCTTTCTACCCTCCGCATGCTTTGCGTCTGCAACTTTTACACCCTCTATATCCTTTATACCCTGCTTAAACCATTCTGCCAAAATTTTATCCACATAGTTGAACTTTGGTTTTTCTATTTGCGCAACAGAGCGGTCGCAGGCTTCCATAATAAGGTCTAGCGGCATTTGCCAGTCTTTAAGCCATTTGTCCATATATTTGCGGTGGCTTGGGGTGGGGTAACTTGTAACCTGCCCCATATATGTGAGGATTGTTCGGTAGTTTACATCAAAATTTTGCACATAGTTTAGCGCTTTTTCTAAGTCGAAAATCTCGTTGTCTGCCCAGTCTATTGCACATTTTTCTATGTATCTTAAATTGCGGTGGCCATTGTTTGCACAGTATGTTAGCAGATACTCTATTACGTCTATAGGCAGGCGCAACCAATCGTGAAAACTAAAGATAATGTTCATATCGTTGTAGTATAAAAGTTTGCCAAGTGCCTGTTCTGCACGCTCAAAAAGACGGGCAACATCGCGGCTTTGTTTGCGATACACTGTTAATTCATCCACTGTATATTGCGGGCGTGTTGTTGCAGGAGTAACTACTACTTTTTCAGTTTTAGGTTTCTTTTCAGGTATAGGAACGGTAAGAAAAGTGATAGCCATATCCTTGCCTTTTTCTTCAATTTCTACTACGCCCATGCTCTGCCAATGTTTCCATGCGGCAATAACATCGCTTTCCGTTACATTAAAAAAGGATGCCAAGTCTAAATTGGACACAGCCTCTCCCACTGTTACTTTTTTTAATGTATATATGTACACCAAAGGATACACCGCAGGGCAACCTGCCATGTAATGCTCCACAAAATTGGCTTGTACTTCCACTGTTGCAGGGTTAAAACCCAGTTTCGCTTTTAAACCACCCATAATAACCGTCCTTATGAATGAGGGCACCGCCCTCAAACTCACTTAAATAACCAATTCACAGAGGGGTTCCTTGCCAAACGCCGCAAGGGAATTTGACTAGAGCGATTGCCGCCCGAGCCGCCGGAAGTGCATTTCTTCCGGTGGGCGGGTGGTACTAGCGAAGGGCAATTTCCCTTGCGGAGTTTGGCAGGGAACCCCGTCGCATCACACTCTTAGAACATGTCTAACTATACATGAAAGGGCCGATTAATTCTCCACAAATATTAAAAACGCTGTGGATAACAATGTGGATAACGTGAACAACTAAAACACTAGGGAAAATGCCAATTGAAAGGCCGTTATAAAAAAGTCAAGAGCAATTTATGCACATTTATAGTTGAGACACAGTATTACAAAACACAAAAAAGCCTGTAAATTCAAGGGTTGCAACGATACATCCCTCGAATACAGGCTTTTTATTTTGTTAAACATACACCACAAATGTTTTAAACATACCCCTGTGGAATATGTGGATAATCATGTGGAAAGCAAGGATTCTCCTACAAAATACGCCTCTCCCGCACCCATAGTTATCAACATGTCACCAGGAGATAAAATATTTTTTAAATATTCTTCTGCGTCTTTAAAAGTATCGAAATTGATAACATCTCCTCCGGCATCTTTTATCCCTCGCTCTAAATCAATGGAAGAAATAGTGGGGTCGAATTTTTCTCGCGCGGCGTAAATTGGCAAAAGCATTATATGGTCTGCATCTTTAAAAGCTGTACAAAAATCCGCAAAGTGGTTTCTCGTTCTTGTATATGTGTGGGGTTGAAATAAGCAATAAAGTTTATTTTTCACGCTTTTTTTTGCTGCCGCCAAACATTCACGTATTTCTGTCGGATGGTGTGCATAATCATCTATTATTACTGTGCCGTTGTACATGCCTTTGTACTCAAACCTGCGCTTTGCACCTTTTACGTTTTGTAATGTGGCGGCTATATCATTAGGTGATACACCAAGCAGATATGCAGTAGTAAAAGCAGCCAGCGCATTTAGCATGTTATATTCGCCGGGCAGCGGCAGGTTTACCCTTGCTAGGCATTCATCGCCCTTCATCACATCAAAAGAAGAGTGTTGAACGTTATTTAACCAAAAATCTGCACCCTCTTTGCCAAATGTAACTACATTGCATTCCAGCCCTCGGGTTACATATTCAAAACCCAAGGTATCTTTTTGAATTACAAGGTGCCCGCTAATATTTTCTGCAAACCGCCTAAAGGATTTGATTACACCGTCTTCGTTGCCAAAAAAATCTAAGTGGTCTGCATCTATGTTAAGGATTATACCCAAATAAGGGTGCCAATGGTGGTAACTGTTGCTGTATTCACAAGCCTCCAGCAAAAAATGTTCCGAGTTGCCCACGCGGTAATTTGTGCCGTCGGTTAACATATGCCCACCTATAGAAATTGTAGGATCAAGCCCCGCATTTACCATAATCTCAGCCAGAAGAGATGTGGTAGATGTTTTACCATGCGTACCCGCAACACAAACCGCCCTGCTGTACCCCTTTAGCATATGCCCCAAAAGTTCCGCGCGCTCTATCAAGGGCTTCCCCTTTATACCCGCGGCAACATATTCCGGATTATCTTTTTTAACAGCGGCTGTATACACCACTAAATCTATGTCATTCGTTATGTTTTCTGCCGCATTTGGAAAACTCACCGGTATACCAGCACCCTGCAAATGTTTGGTTACAGCGGTTGCCGTAGCGTCCGAACCTGTAACGGTATAACCGTCGTGTAATAAAACCTCCGCAAGGCCGCTCATGCTTATGCCGCCAATGCCAATAAAGTGAATATGTTTTGCTTCTGCCAGATTAATTTTTTTCATTTTCGCCTCAACCCTTTTAAAAGATATATTAAGTTTTATGCAAAGTTTTCTGTTTTTGTCAAGCATGTATTGATTATTTGGAAAGTTGGTGAGATAATTATGCTAAATTCACAATCAGTCTGTAAAAAATATACAAACACAGAAGGGGTGATTAGCTTGGGTAAAAAAGAAATTATAGCAATGTTACTTGCCGGTGGGCAAGGTAGCCGCCTGGGCGTATTAACATCACACAAGGCAAAACCTGCGGTAAGTTTTGGCGGCAAGTACCGCATTATAGACTTCCCACTGTCTAACTGCATCAACTCAGGCATTGATACAGTTGGCGTTCTAACCCAATATATGCCACTGCAACTTAACCGGCACATTGGTATTGGCGTACCTTGGGATTTAGACCGTCGTAGCGGTGGTGCCGCCATTCTTGCACCATTTACAACCGGTGCCGCCGGCGAATGGTATCGCGGCACAGCAGATGCCATCTACCAAAACATAGACTATATCGAGCGTTATAACCCTGATTACGTACTTATACTTTCCGGCGACCATATCTATAAGATGAACTACAGCCGCATGCTTGCGTTCCATAAAAAAATGGGCTGCGATGTAAGCATAGCTGCTCTTACGGTAGACATGGAAGAAGCAAGCCGCTTTGGCATTATGAACGTAAATGACGACCATAGTATTTACGAATTTGAAGAAAAGCCCAAAGAGCCAAAAAGCAATTTGGCAAATATGGGCATCTACATTTTCAAGTGGGATGTTTTGCGCAATGCGTTGGAAGAAGGTAGCCATATCCATAGCGATTTAGATTTTGGCGCGCATGTTTTGCCTGAATTATTATCCCAGGGCAAAAAAATGTATGCATACCCTTACAGCGGCTACTGGAAAGACGTTGGCACAGTAGAATCCTACTGGGAAGCAAATATGGACTTGCAGAAAACCGTGCCAGACTTTGGTTTGTACGAAGATTTTGACAAAATATACACCGATATGGAACATCAGCCGCCCGTGTTTACAGGCGCCCAGGGCGAAATTCAAGGCGGCATAGCCTCCGACGGTTGCGAAATTTACGGCACCGTACGCAACTCTGTACTGGGTGCCAATGTCTACATTGCCGAAGGGGCTGTAGTTGAAGAATCCATAATAATGTCCGGTTGCCATATCGGAAGGGGCTCTGTACTCAAACGCTGTATTTTAGACACAGACTCCACCGTTGGCGACAATGTAAAAATGGGCTTTGGTGACGATGTTGCTAATGCAATGCAGCCAAAAGTATACAACACCGGCATAACAGTTGTTGGAGAAAGTTCCAGCATACCCGACGGGGTAGAGATAGGCAAAAACTGTGTTGTTTTTGGCATAACCTCTCCTTCTGATTATTTAGATGGAGCACTGTTAAGCGGCGAAAGCATTATTAAAGAAAACGCAAGCGGGGTGATAAAATGAACGCCATTGGTATAATTTTAGCAGGCGGCCGGGGCGATAATTTAAAAGAACTTACAAGGCACCGCACCACTTCCGCACTGCCTGTAGGCAGCTGTTACAGAGCAATCGACTTCCCTATAAGCAATATGACCAACTCCGGCATAAAAAAAATCGCCATTATAACCCAGTACAATTCCCGTAGTTTGCAAGACCATTTAGCATCCGCAAAGTGGTGGAATTTGGGGCGCAAGCAGGGCGGACTTTTTGTCCTTGCACCCTGTGGGTTGGACGAGCGCGCAATGTGGTACCGCGGCACGGCAGACTCTATTCATCAAAATATTTCATTCCTAAAGCGTAGCCAAGAAGAATACGTTGTAGTCTCATCCGGCAACTGTATTTTCAAGATGGACTTAGCAAAAATGCTGGAATACCACATTGAAAAAGAGGCTGATATCACCATTGCGTACAGGGAAGATAAAGCCGGTGCAAGAAGATACGGCGTACTTGTTTTGGACGAACACAAGAGAATGACAGACTTTGAAGAAAAGCCACTGGACCCCAAATCCAGCAATGCATCCACCGGCGTTTATATTATGCGCAGGGAACTGCTTATAGAAAAAATGGAAGAACTCATAGGCGACGGCAGATACGACCTTGTGCGGGACTTGTTCGCCCGCTACCGCAAACGGCTGCAAATATACGGTTATCCATTTGAAGGCCACTGGCGCAGTATTTACGACATACGCGCCTATTACGACTGCAACATGGAATTTTTGCAAAGTGATATTCGCAAAACATATACATTTGGCGACCATGTTATTCATACTAAGCCCAAGGACGAGCCGCCCGCTAAGTTTAATGCCACCGCAACGGTTAGGAACAGCCTGATTGCAAGCGGCTCTATACTTGACGGGCGGGTTGATAACAGTGTAGTGTTCCGTAGCGTGCGTGTTGGGGTAGATAGCATCGTTACCGATTCCATTCTGATGGAAGGTACGAAGATTAAGGAAAACTGCAATATCGAATACGCCATTTTGGATAAGGATGTAGTTGTTGAAAATGGTGTAACCATTAAGGGCTTGCCCAATAATCCATTGATTATTCCTAAGGGTGAGGTTGTTACAAAGAATGCGATTAAGCAGTAAATAGCATCGAACAAATGTTTTGTCGTTTTGGGTGAAAGCTTACGAACGCCGCAAACATCCCGTTTGCGGCGTTTTTGAATTTATGTGCACTCCTTTTCCGCGCTTGCAAAAATAGTCTTTTTTCCCACCAATTGATTAAGCTGTTCGTGCAAGATACGGTGTCTTAAACACACATAGAAGTTTGTTGAATTATCCTGCCACATATTGTAATATATCATTAAATAATAAGACAAAATAGCAGGATGTGAAGACAATTGCAGGGTGAAATAAAAATAGTATACTCCGAAGTATACCGGCGAACAGCAAA
>Ga0123355_10012087_pt1 | contig 13357 bp, 7 predicted proteins | sample TergutEmb28metaG_3_FD_89872 | JGI IMG/M metagenome (GOLD analysis project Ga0123355, IMG submission 89872) | Embiratermes neotenicus P1 segment gut microbial communities from Petit-Saut dam, French Guiana - Emb289 P1 | ecosystem: Host-associated > Arthropoda: Insects > Digestive system > Gut ...
AGTTTTAATTAAAATATTTTGTAAATTTTTTATTTTTTTTTTTATAGTATCTTTTCTGGGTTTTTTTTTTTTTATGTTTTACATTTTGATGCCCTGTGCTGGTAGAAAGGGTAGTTCTGATTCTTAATATTCTACTTTGCATCGTCATTTTATGGTAGTGAAGACATGTGGTAAAGAGACAGCAGATGTGTATGCAAAATATTAGTCTTGGTTATACCACTGTACCAGGGTGCTGATAAGTCCTTAGCCCGACCAGGAAGGAAACAAGCTCAGAAGCATGTCAGGGACACGCACAATTTCAACATGGAGACACGAGCTGTTATCAAGCTTTTTTTCCTGCAAGGCAAGGCACCGAAGGAAATTCACGCCATTCTGACAGAAACATAGCTTGTTTCCTTCCTGGTCGGGCTAAGGACTTATTAGCACCCCTGGGTAGTAGCGGAGAGCCTTGAAACAGCTTGTGGGACACTCACACTGTCATATTACTCTTTGTGTCTTGGTATTAAAGGCATCTTTTTCACTGTTAACATCCCATATTAGCACTCAGATATGTCATAGTCATGAACTACAGTATAATTAAGGGGAATACAAGGCTCAAAGCAGAAGCATAAGTGTGAACATTTTGATTGGTGGTTCAGTCATTCAGTGATTAACTATTATACTTAAACCAAATCCTGATACAATACCTATACATTAAATAGAATGTGATGTTGCAATTATTTGTGTAATGAGTTTTGTAAGCTGGAATTATCGATTAGTATTGCCAGTCGTAATGACAGCCTTACCAACAGTGATAAGAAAAACTCCATTCCTTATTGTTTTAAGCTTAAATGTAATATACTATATATATATGATGTTTAAAACTGTGCTGTTTAATTTGCATGAATCAAATTTCCACTCACTATTGATGCATGCACATGATGTGACTGTAGTTGGATTCAGGGTGACCTTCGGGGATAACCATTGTCAGACCATTTGTTTTTCCTATTATGAAAACTGCGTTCATGTTTCAAGTGTTATATCTGATGTTAACGTTTATATACTTTTCTAAATTATTATTTGTAATACTAGATGGCAGTGTAGGTGTTTTTTGCTTTAAAAGCCATTTTATCTGGCAGCTCTAACTCCGTGGGAAGAATTTGTACCTGTATGGGAAGACCTTTAACTTGCTATGTATTAACGTATGCTATTTCACGCAATGTGTAGTATGTATGTATGTATATATATATATATATATGATATTTTTATTGCATTTCAGTGCCTCTGCTCTGTCAATCATCGAATTATGGCATGAAGTGTATAGTGTTTTGTTTGCACATAAGGTGTACATGCTTGTAGAAGGCAGAGGATCAAGCATAAAAGTGTGTTAAAATGTACAAATGAACAGAGTGTTTTCTACTTCGTACCACATTCCATTGACTGATATTCATGCACTGTGACAGCAGGGTGTGAGGTGTGGACATCGACACTGATGTTACAGCAGCCACACGTTGTCACATAAAGTTAGTTATGGCCACGCTTATAGGTGCATATGTAAACAGTGGCTGTTCATACACCACTGCATCTTGGCAGTGCCTGGGGAAACACCAGAAAATTGCCCCAGGATTCATGTAAAGTCAAAAAAACAGTAAGGCAGTCACGATTCTAAAAAAGGATGCAGGTGATGTTAGTCATAGAAACAATATTATCTAACTTCTGTTTTCAAAGAAGGGGGATGAGTAATGATGGCAAAATTTAACATAAGTCTGGACAGTAAATAAAAATGTTTATAACAAGACAAGCTGACAGAATGTAGCAGTGAGCAACACTGTTAGTATCTGGGTACCAAACATTTTCCTCATCTTCCACATTTATCTCTTCCTCATTTCCTCCTCTTCCTGAACAAGTTGGCTCAAAAAGTAATGCATCTGACATGTATTTTGGATGTACTGGATTCGAATATCAGCTTGAATACCTACTAACTTTGCTGATGTGTTTGTGGTTCTGCCCAACCATGTCAGGAAAATGCCAGGACAGAACCTAAAACTAGACCCCAACCACTTCGCTGTCATCCAGTTATTCAACACTGTATAATGAGCTACTGAGTTGTCATTAAATAAAGTTAAAAACTTCATGTCCTCCTCCCATTGTTGTTGTTATCAGTGTCGTCCCCTCCCTTTCTCTTACCCCTTATTTTGATAAGTTTGCTTGCCAAGTAAATGAATATGGCACAATTCTCAATCACTGCATAAGTGTGACAGTTATATTTTGGTGCCGAAGGAAGAAACTCAGCTAACCACAGTCCCAGCTGAATACTTTTATGATAATTATAGACAGTAGTAATGTGGATACTTTGGCAATATGGGCAAGGAAATCTGGATGGAATACATACTGCTCATTCTGCATCCAACCCCGAAAATCACCGAATTGGTACTTCAGATTAATCCCATGAACTTGCATTTTTCTGACTTTATCCCCCCCGATGTTCTGGAAATTGACTGCATGTACATTAACTGTACAAAGTACACAGTGTGCTTAGGATGGATATGTGAAGGAAGAAAATAAACGTAAAGTGATGTGCTGAGAGAGGAATGTTACAAACATTTGTTCCTTCCTTATTCCTGTTGTATGCCTCAGTAATACCCGTTTGTTAGAATCTGTTGCTCAGTATTATCCATTAAACCCCGCAGTCATCCCATTGAAGGACTCATTGCTGATGTGCTAATACAGAATCAGTTTCCTTCCTTCTTCATTTGTCAGTAGGTTTGTTTACCTACCCTTGTGCTTCATTTGTACCACATGTCAGACAGTCAACAGAAAATCTCCATGTGATATGTTCTGACAACATTCTGCTCCTTGCAAAGTAACAGCTGACTTAGCAACTGAAATGTCTATTCTGGCCCCATGCAGTCATCACTTTTGTGAAGTGGAAGAATTTTTTTTGTGGCTTAATAACTGTATTTGCCTTTACCATTTTCCACATTTATGGCATTTAGAACAGAGAACTTTCAAAACATTTTGAGATAATTTCCTTTATCAGCCTGTTTGTGTAGAAGATCCTGTCTGTACTACATCTTCATTGCACCATTCACACCTCTGATCCATTTGAACCGTCACATGGGTGGCACATATTTTGCAAATCATTTACTGGTCTGATTTCAGAATATTGTTTACTTGGATGCCCTTGAGTATATGTAAACATGTTTCAGTAACAGTACTAATTCTGTTCATGCTGTGACAGTGCCATTTTAACTGCTGTCAGGAGTCCAGAAGTTATTTGACTTTGTCAGCTACAGTTACAGATTGTAACTGTTGTTGCTTGTACTAACGATCAGTGAGCATCACTGGAATTCCAGAATGTTAATAATTCTGGATGAGTAAGCAGTAACATGCCTAAATTAAGTATCACATCATAAAGACTTATGAGGGACTGGAAGTACAGCACTGAGCTTTCGTAACTTCAGAAATGCGTGAAGCTCAGTGGAATATAAATTACAAACTTGTGTATATATCTGTGATATTCGTGAATTTTATGTTACTCACACCGTGTATATTCTTTCGATCAATATATTAACTAACAAATGCGCTAAATAAAATACAATTCATGACAAGTAGCAAACTCCTACACATTTTGCCACTGGATTGCCAACCTCAGGGAAATCTAGAACAAAGGAATACAAGTCCAACAGGGTAATTGCATCACATTTTTTGGTTAACATTGACTGGGATACTTGCATTTATTAAATCTGTTTAACAGCTTGAAAATAAAGCCATAATTTATTTCTTCAAATTCACGTCAACAAACTGCATTTTCTATTATACTACACATATTTACAAATCTTGTGAGATTATTTGCAAAATAACAGACATTCATACTAGGAAATCTAAAACTCTAAATGTAATATCTCCTTAAAAATTGCTCTTGTACACAGAATAACCCATCAGAATAAGAATATTAAGAAGTTAAAGTGTAAAGAAGGGAGGGGGCACTTAACTCTGCAAGGGACCTCCCAACGCTGTAGGTAAACTGAAGTGCTTCAAAGAATTCTAAACTCAAGGGAACAGGTTAGAAAAACTGTTGAAACACACTAAACTCTTGTCAGGATGAGACTATTATTTGCTATCATACTTAACTTCGAAGTAAATGGTAGTTAATATTGGATGTAAATTTGATGTGTGGTTGACCGTGCATCGTAGTTCAATGTGGAATAAGAAACCAACCAGATGTCACTTAGTATTATATTTATTTCTCCTTTATAAGTTGCTCAACATGTTTCGGGCTACCTTGTGCCCATCCTCAGGAGCTGATGACTTAGTGGTATTTTTGCCGTGTGTGGTGTAGTGCCGTGGCTGTGTAGGCGGTCAGATCCGGTTGGCTGGTTGTGTGTCCATTGGGAGTATGTAGCATGGGTAGCACGTTGGGCACAAGGTAGCCCAAAACATGTTGAGCAACTTATAAAGGGGAAATAAATATAATACTAAGTGGCATCTAGTTGGTTTCTTATTCCACATTAATATTGGATGCTTTCTGATCACAGCAGCAGCCAGTTAGTATGCATTGCTAAAACTTGTTAATGAAATGTCCATGTGAATCCAAATTATATGAAATGCTGGTCACCTGTTCACAGATACAGATGTTGCCTCAAAATATTCCCTGCAAGACTTGTATATTCGTGGTAAAGTCTCCATGTCAACAGGGGCGCACATGAAGACAAGTCTGGTTTGTAAAAGTGTCTCCCAATATGAAGTACATATATTTTCCTAAATGCACTCTAAAATTTGGCACACTCTATTGACCTTATTTGTTGTTGATAAGCTCATCACACCACAGATGTCACTGTAGTCAGATGCATTTTGTTATACTGAATTAGAAATTAAATTATACATCTTCAGATAAGAATTGGATATCTTAGATTTGTATTTTGTGTCAATTTCTACCATCACTTAGTTGTTTTTGATACAGCTGATAAGAGTTAAATTTTTGTTTCAAATAGGTAGATGATGTATACATTCATGATTACAACCCATTTAATACTGAGTTAATTAATGCACTGGAAACATTTTGACTGACTACATTATTCACTATAAGGGATAAAATATTTGTAACAGTTTTCTATATAAAACCTTTCTAAACACAATTTCCATGCATTCAGACCTGCAGTTCTCAATACAGAGTAATTAGAAATAATAATTTTGTACTAAGTGTCTATTCATAGATTAACGCCCTGCTACTGACCGACACAACCAACCACACAGCATGTAAATGGCACAGCCAGTACTTTGAAATGAAATGTGATACCAGAAGCATCAGTGCCACATGTAGTGTAGTGATTCAGTGCACCTCTGACACAATGTATAGTAGTGATGCAGTGACCAGATTTCTCCCCAGCTGTTGGCGTGGGTGTGAAGAGAGAGGCTGGCACTTTGCGTGCATGTATCACACAGCATTTTCTGTCTGTTTCAAAAATATCCACAGTGTCTGAAGCTATGAATGATGTTGCAAGAAGTATAATGCTGCCTGGCTTTTCCACAGTGAGTCTAGCAGCGACGACACCACGTCGTTGCAACCAGTTAAGGAGCTCTGATAGCAAGTAATATGGTCTCTACAGTATGCTCAATAGAAGGGGAATGAACTGTACAAGAATTTCTTACAACACAGATGAATCACTTCAGGAGAATTTCTTACCTTAATCTTCATTCAAATATTACCTTATTTGTTAAAGTTATTATTATTCACCCATCGAGTTATTTTCCTGCTTTCGAAAGTTTGAATCTGACCAAAGTAACAAGCAGATACTATGCTACCTGGGATTGAAAGTTGTTTCATATAATTAAATACCCTACAACCAACGGTCCATTTCATAAAATAAAAATACTCTTAATTCTCTTTTGAAATCATATACTATATGATAAGCCATTATGCTATTAAACAGGCAGTAAGGACAAAGACAATGAGGCTGTGATGGTATGCATCTCGCTAGTTTATACAGGGTGTATTAAAATGATTGGCGCGGTTTTGAAGATTATATTCACAAGTATGGTGAACAGAATTATAAATACTAGTAGAAATGAAAGAGTAACTCAACAAGTTTATGACACATACCTACAAATGTTCGATGTCACAAGGCACACATCGAGGTGATAGTCCAATTCCTGCCATACTCTGCTCAGCAAGTCAGGTGTGATGGTCTCCACAGCCGCGGTAATTCTGTTCTTCAAATCAGGTATGCCCACGGGTTGTGGTGGCACAAACACTTTGTCCTTCACGTAACCCCAAAGGAAGTAGTCACAAGGGGTTAAATCGGGGGACCGTGCAGGCCACGTCCGTGGCACGGTCCACGGTGACTACTCCCTTTAGGGTTACGTGAAGGACGAAGTGTTTGTGCCACCACAACCTGTGAGCATACCTGATTTGAAGAACAGAATTATCACGGCTGTGGAGACCATCACACCTGACTTGCTGAGCAGAGTATGGCAGGAATTGGACTATCGCCTCGATGTGTGCCTTGTGACATCGAACATTTGTAGGTCTGTGTCATAAACTTGTTGAGTTACTCTTTCATTTCTATTAGTATTTATAATTCTGTTCACCATACTTGTGAATATAATCAACTTCAAAACCGCTCCAATCATTTTGAAACACCCTGTATTAATTTATCTGCTTGACAGTTGTCAAAGTTAGTTTGCGCGATGCAAATGAAGTCTATATATGTGTCGAATTAGCATGCATGTTGACGTATACTGCTAGCATTTTACAGACAACATAGTATGCAGTGACTTCTTGATGCTCGTTACTGCATACTCATGTTCTGTAGACTCATATGCGAGATTCCAATATATGGACATGAAAATTCATATCTTCAGAGTATGAACTCTAATTTCAGTAACAGTATAGCAGCAAACTAGTTTCAACTCTGTAACTATGGAATTCCTAATCACTAACAAACTTCCATCTTTAAACTTAATAACACACTTCTTGAATATTATTATTGACTTGCATGACATACATGGAGCAAGATACATATATATATATATATATATATATATATATATCTAGCAACCATTCTCTACATTTAAGACAAAATTTTTTAAATTTCCAAATTAAAAAGGGGACTCTGTACACAAAGCGTTCATACATCATAAAATAATATTCTTTCAACATCTGCATCTTTCTGTTACTCTGGTGCACATTTAACAGTATAAGTGGATCAAGTGGTTACTTACTGAGCGTAATGTCCAGTGAGGTGCACTGAAGATGGACACAGAAATCTCCTCTGTAACATTGGACCCATATATCAGACTAGCATGGTGCCATAACCCCAAGCACACAGTACAATTTCCCGACAGATTTCTCATGCAAATATGTACTGAGCTGGAGAAAAGTCCCAAGTCATTGCAAGATAAAGACATAACAGTGTGGCCATTAAGAAAACTTAGAATGCACAAAATATCTAATACTGTGTCAAGAATAACTCAAACCATAATAAACATGTTATTTATCCATGTATAAGACAAAGATTACATACAGGACTGAGGTCTTGTGGGATGTGAACACTGTGTTCTGGGTTCATGTTTTTGGATGTATTGAAGGCATTACATTCCTTAAAAACACTGGGAAACACTAACGTAGCAACACGGCTTCACATCACATGTGAACTGAGCGCTCAACAAAAAATAAGACACTTTGTATGTCGCAGAGTTCCATCCTAATTCACTAGTATGTATATTCATGAATGAAGGGAAAAGGAGAAACAAACAGCATACTTTCAGCTCAAGATTAAAATTTCAGCTCCAAAATATACACGCATGACATGATTATGAAGTCCTTGCAGTCTCAAGATGGCAAATGAACATTCACCAATGCATACAAGAAACAATATTTTATATGCCATGTGAAATCATCGTGGATCAGTATTTCAATTTGTATGATTTACAGGTATCTTAAGTTTAATAACAAAATTAAAAATAAGGGTAATGTATTCTACAAAGTCACCTTTAATATCTTACAGTTTTTGTAACACACTAGTTCAAAAACTCATTACCTTCCAACATATACATATGATTCTCAAATCTACATGCTCACAAACAGAGCTACCCTGTATGATAACAACAGCTTCGACCGAACGCAACACTCAACCCAGCGCACGTGATGCAACTGACATATTACAGCACTGTCACGAGGAAAATTATGTTCATTGACTATGCTGGAATGCAGCTGAACTACTTTTGGCTCAGTTAAATCTTTGTAATCCTAAGCCTATGAATTCAAAATATTGGTACTTTTTACAATGACCAGTTCATTGTAAAAAGGCAGCATATCTACAGCATCAATTAATGCTATACTGAAGGTATTCTAGGTCAAAGGTAATGTTACAACTGATGGCCTTACATGGTTGTTGCTTCGTAGTTGTCGACAGCGTGTACGTCACTAACTTATTGCGATCGGCTTCTTGCATTCTTTAAACTTAAAAAAAAAATCCATCATGATGATCTCTGCAGTTGATTGACACAATACTGATTTCATACATATGAATCAGATATATCATTCTAAAATGGCATTTTGAATTTAATGAATATGTACAAGTTCATTGACTGAGTTTTCAAAGGCAGTATAAATACAGACCATTTACCAAAATACAATATTTCAGTTAAGTTTATATGGCCATCAAACTGCCACTTTATGAAAACCTGCGAGGTGCTGCAAGATCCCTATTTCTTCCGAAAAATTAATGCATACATGTAAATTAGCAGTAATTCAGGTTATACGCTGCTCTTCAAGTTTCCATTTCTATCGTTTGGAACACATTACATGGCTATTCCAGTTTTCTTTACTGAATTTCAATAAATCAGCTAAATGGCCTGCACTGAAATGAAATCATGTGTAACTGTAAGAAAGCTTACATATTTCTTAAACATCAAGTTCAAGGTCATACACAATCAGTGACCACATATCCTTCCATTCATGAATTGCATAAAATTTTACACATCACAAATATAACTTCAAATTAGTTTGTAGATGCAGCATGTTTTCCACTTGTCATTGTGGTAAGACGTGAAGGGTCGCAAACGGATGGTAACAAGCCCCAAATAACTTCAGTTACATAACACAACTGCTTCTTTCAAGATCAGTGTAATTAGTACCAGATATGACCACACCACGCAGTTAGTGTACAAAGCGTCACTGCAGTAGCATTTGCCACAACAGACATAGTCTTATGGGACTGCTTGACCTTTGAAGATGGGATTGACAAGATGTCCTGAAATACTGGTAAGAAACTACTAGCCAGCATCGCAAAACAGCACTGAAGAGTGATGACCGATTCATACTCTGAGTTAAGAGGCCACTAGGTAACAAGACTGGGTGCAGTAAATAAGCAAGGATGCAGTACCAATGTTGATGAATAGGTGCTTCTAACAGAAGATGGGATAGCTTAACTGGTGTAGTGACTAGGCTACAGGATGGATGATCTGGGGTTCAATTCCTAGCAGGGGCAAGGACGAAGACTGACCCTGAAGATTACAGCATTATAATCCTTCACATCATCTGGAACTACTCGACCAACAACAGAGCAGCCCATCCAGATAATGTGACTAAGATAAATTTTGTAATATAGCTGTATATCAGACATGACTCTTATCATGATAATATATCTGTCTTCAAGTTATGTAATTTTTGTTTGCTCCCATTCTACAACAAACATGGAGTGCAATCTGTACTAAAGTACATTTTCCACATGCATTCTTTACTCCTCAGTATTTGCAGTTCTCCTGACTTTCAGTTACTCCATCATGAAAGTAGACAGCTGTGACATGAATCCTTCATGAAAACGGAAATGAGCCCGCAATTTTTGTGTGCACCTCTTGTACGAAATTTCATTAATATCCAGCTAGTAGTCTGCAAGTATAATCCTGAGGATTAATGGTCAGAAATACCAACATAATGCTCCTACACACATTGCATTCATTTTCAGTGTGATGCAGGTAAGATACACGTACTTCTCCCTTGCAACCCTTCATTTGTGTTTCTCAATTCATGAGCTTCATTCACATTGTACACCCTTTGTCCCCATATCTCTTGCCTATACTCATATAAATAATGAATAAAAGATCAGTATTTTATATGACAACTACTGGTAGCCACTGTTGGCTATTACCACATTATCAAGTTATGCTAAATGTCAATGCTGACCACATAAATATAAGTTATATATCATCCAGTAGCATGTTAATGTCAGTTTGTCCTCCCACTATCTTGTGAAGAGACAGGCCGACCAGCTTGAAATAGGGCAAGGGGGTTGAAAACAACTAACCTTTAACACAAGAGGCTTAGCTGCATCTCAAAATGGTGCCGAAAACTAGTAATGGAACCCACTTTTAACCACCTGTACTGGTTCAACATTTTGCCTAACTAATAATTTTAGTTAAAAACTGAGTTGAAAGGGAAACATGAATTGCCAAACACCGTTGTATTTTCAATGAAGTTTATGAGGGATGAAATTTGTAAACTTATCACTTAATATCACTCTGGTTGGGCACATCCCTGTTTCGAAAGAAACCTTTCTCAGTCTTACATTCTCGAATTGTAACCGTCTTGAGGTTAACTGTAACATCTGTTATGAAGACCTGGTCTGCCACGGGATTCCTTGCATGCCAGTAATCAGAACTGGGGCTGGTTAGTAATTGAGGAATGAGTGTGGGAGCTGGTTTATCCACTTCATCCAAAGTTCCAGTGTTCACATTATTGTTATTACTGTAGACATTAACGTGTCCATTCACCAGGTTTCCTTCGCCAACTGTGGTACCGCTGTTTGCAGCAGATGTTTCTCGCGTTTGGCCTGTCTCCGTACCGCCATTCACTTCCCCTGTAGTAACAGCACTGCTTGCCTGTTTTTGAGGTTCTTCTGTATGTGAAGACGCTGACACAGCCGGTGCTGTATCAGTTCCCTGCAAAGAATGAAAAAATGTCAAAATTATATATTTAGGCAAGATAGTAACTCTGAAAGTAAGGTCTGTGTGATGTGGTGGGAGGCAGGCACACGATAAATAACAATGGACCTGGACCTATCAACACGTTGTGCAACACATTTCTGTCACTCTGTGACTGTGCCTAAACAGATATATACGTCCACCACCAAAAAAATGCAGCAGTGGGAGAAATAAATTGAGTAACACTCCAAGAAATTCTGCAGAAACAATGATTTGAGCATTATGGCCATGGCAGTTGAATGGGAAATGAGAATGTGCAATGTCAACTCTGGAAGGGAAATGGAGCCCAGACAACCAGTCTGGGAGCAAACATGAGGTGGCCAATGTAGATGGGAGGTGAGGAGAGAAGACAAAGTAACAAATAAAACACCAAAGTTTTGTGGGAAGACAGTGGAAACAATTCTGTGAACATGACAGCTAGCCATGGTGGACAGGTCCGTGGATGATTAGGATGTGACGGTGCTGATAACAATGATAAGCACACCCACCTGCTCTTGTGACGTGTGAATGGTGACAGAAGACATAGCTGGAGCTAACGTTCTCTTGTCAGTACTACTTGACCGGGGACTGGTGGGTGTAAGAGCTGGCGGTGGAGACGATGCAGGCGATTTTGATCCACGGCCAGAACCAGCAGCAGGAGATGCTGCGGAGGGTACAGATCCCACTCCTGCATCATCTTGAGACGTCTGTGACGTATCTGACGCCACCTTCGAACTTGAAGGACGTCGACCATGAACTTGCTGTGGCTGCCATTTGAACAAATTTATTTCATATGAGCACCTTGCCATGTGAAATGATATCTTCAAACAGGAAAGCAAAAATGTTATTGCAACTGTGAGAAGTTGTGAAGTGCTTTTAAGTGTTATTTACGACTGCTATCAACTGCTAAGGTTAAGTAGTGTCAATAAGATACAAAAGAACAAGTACAAAGCTTTGGTGGAATGAAAATGACAGGGGAAAACTGTAGTTCTTGGAGAAAAACCTGTCCCAGTGCCACTTTGTCCACCACAAATCACACATGGACTGACCAGCAGTAGAAACTGGACCTCCACAATGACAGGCCGGCAAAGGACCGCCTGACTCAAGGCACATCCAAGTTGTGGCAAGAAAATTAAAAGCTCATGGAAGTTGAAACATGTGACCATGAAGTACTGCTTATATTTTCAATCTCTGAACATGAGTGGAAGTCTATCAGAATCACTACAGCCAATTTCAAGACAACAGCCAGTTTGTGCTGTCAGCTGTGCACAAAGAATTTCAAAAGTTTAAGTTTCTACAGTCACATCCACAGGAAACTTCATACAGGATATAAAAACTGACATTTATGAAACACAAAATGGACAGGTACCACAAGGTGTTCTAGCACCCAGTTATGTCTAATGTACTTCTCATTTAAAATAACTACATCATAACATGTACAAGTGCATGACCTGGGCCACACCAAGAAGGCCCATATGCTGGTTATCCTGATGCAGGTTTTTCATGTGCAATCTGAAGTTCTTAAAACTTCGTTGCTGAAAACTCGAGTCTTCTGGGATGTGATTAATTCCCAGTGTTTCGAAGAATCATAGTGCCTTCATCTTCAGGATCAAGAAGTCAACAAACTCTGATTAAAGTGCTTGATCTTTAAGGTAAAGGCACTTTGATCATTAACAACATTCAAAACTAATCACCTGATGCAGCATCATATTTCACAAGACTTGAATTTTCAGATAATTTGTGGTTTTTGTCTATTTCCCAATGCAAATGGTGGAACACACCCTATATTAGTCCACAATTCCTTCTAAATCCTTTCCAGTTCATGACTCACCACCAGTCCTTATAAACTCTTTATGGTCTCACACAATGACATATCAATATAAAGCAGTGCGAGCTGTCTTATTTCATAATGACTCACACTAAATGAAGGTGACGTGGGTGCTGCGACATTCTTGACCGGCAGAAACCGAGGCATTTTGCTAGGTGGTGGGCTGCCAGCACCACTACTGCTACTGGAAGAACTGCTTGTTGTAATTGTAACGCCAATCTTTCCAGATTCTTTGGACAAAACCTCCGCCTTTCGTTTTGTTCCAGACGGTTCTCTTCGACTGATGATTGGTCTGTCTTCACTGCTGTTGCTGTCACCGTCGGCGATATCTGGACACAGTGCTACTAATTCAGGAGGTGGTGGTGTAACGTTACCAGTATTTGCACAGCCTATTAGAAAAATGTTACAGAAAAATTATGAAAGACATTTTGTTCGTCGTACGACTCGGATACTATTAAAATGTGATTTGTTTCTTGTCGGGGGTGCAAGGGCCAGTTTGACCAAATGCCAACCTCACCTTCTTGTGGTGCACCCTGTTTCTACAAACGAGGTTCTGGCGACCGAGTATAGGTGGTATAACCTCAA
>Ga0123355_10012088_pt1 | contig 13357 bp, 11 predicted proteins | sample TergutEmb28metaG_3_FD_89872 | JGI IMG/M metagenome (GOLD analysis project Ga0123355, IMG submission 89872) | Embiratermes neotenicus P1 segment gut microbial communities from Petit-Saut dam, French Guiana - Emb289 P1 | ecosystem: Host-associated > Arthropoda: Insects > Digestive system > Gut ...
AAGTGCTGCGCATTACATAGTCATAGAATACCGACCCGAAGATAGTATGTTTATAGTTTATAATGATAGTTTTGCCAGACGAAGATCAGCATCACTGGGCTTAGATAACAACTCTCACCAAGGTGCAGTGGTTGATTCAATCAATGCCCTGGTTCGAGAAACGCAAAATATTCTTTTCACGTTCTCACTTATTACGATTGATTAGGGCTGTTTTCCTATATATGCTAGAATCCCTCCATCAACGTAGAGAATGTGACCATTTACAAAATCTGATGCACCAGACGCGAGGAAAACAACCGGGCCTGCTAAATCTCCAGGCTCTCCCCATCTTCCCGCAGGGGTCTTTGAAATTATAAAGCTGTCAAATGGATGGGGTTTGCCGTCAGGTTGCTTTTCTCTGAGTGGAGCTGTTTGTGCAGTTGCAATATATCCGGGACCTATTCCGTTGCATTGAATATTGGCTCCGCCATACTCAGATGCAATGTTTTTTGTTAGCATTTTTAGGCCACCTTTGGAAGCTGCATAACCTGATACGGTTTCACGTCCGAGCTCGCTCATCATGGAGCAAATGTTAATGATTTTGCCCCCACCTTTTTTTAACATTGAAGGCAGTACAGCCTTAGCCATTATAAATGCTCCCGTCAAGTTTATATCAACAACTTGGCGAAATTCATCTGCACTCATTTCAGTCATCGGTATACGTTTTATGATTCCGGCATTGTTTACCAGTATATCGACAACACCAACTTTGTCCTCGACCTTTTTTATTAAGTCAGCAACGGCGGTTTCGTCAGTCACATCGCATAAATAACCATGCGCTTTTATGCCTGCATTTTCATATGCTTTATAGCCCCTGTCCAAAGCTTCCTTACCTCTACCGTTAAACACAATTGTTGCACCGGCTTTTGAAAGAGCTGATGCCATTTCAAAGCCTATACCATGTGTTGCACCGGTTACAAGTGCTATTTTGCCTTTTAGTGAAAAGTAATCCATTATAACTCTCCTTGCCCTCTATCTCAAATCAGTTGTGTTGATTGTGTCCATATCCGTAAATTCTTGATTTTCTCCACCCATTGCCCAAATAAAACTGTAATTTGATGTTCCGCATCCGCTATGGATACTCCAACTGGGACTAATAACCGCTTCTTCGTTTTGCATCACAATGTGACGGGTCTGTGCTGGTTCTCCCATCATATGAAATACTGCATTGTTTTCAGGAATTTCTAAATATGTATACACTTCCATGCGACGCTCATGGGTATGTGCTGGCATCGTATTCCAGACACTGCCTGATTCCAGACAGGTCAAACCCATCATAAGTTGACATGTTTTAACGACATCAGGGTGAATAAATTGATATATAACACGCTTGTTTGCAGTTTCAATTGCACCCATAGGATTCTTTGCAGCATCATTAATACTTATACGTTTTGTTTCATATGCTTTATGTGCAGGTGCGCTAACCATGTAAAATTTGGCAGGATTTTCCTTGTCTGCACTCGATAGCAGTATTTCCTTTGTTCCACAGGTAATGTACATGCAGTCTTTATATCCAAGCTCATAAGCTTTTCCATCAACAACTATTTTCCCTGCTCCTCCAATGTTGAACACACCGAGTTCTCTGCGTTCCAGTAAGAATTTCGTGCCAAAGTTACTCCAAATATCCATGCCTTTTTCTATGGGAACTTCCTCGTTTACCGGCATACAACCTAGTGTAACCATACGGTCAATATGACTGTATACAGCAACCACCTCATCCGGTTTGTACAGACCTGTAATTAGGAACTCTTCTCGCATTTCTTCAGTTGTACATCTCTTGAACTCTCTTTGCCCTATCGAATAACGTATATCCATTATTATGTTTTCCTTTCGTTAATTACCTCTTAGCAGTTCTCTTATTTTATTTATATCGCATTGAGCGCTATCTGGGATTATTTCTTCACGTAACAGGGGAATTGCTGTGCCATTTTCCTGAAACCAACTAAAAACGCTACGGAGGTTAATATCACCTTTGCCGAGGTTTCGCCAAACTTTCTCATCACCATCAAACACAATATCTTTTACATGTAGTGCAACAATATCATTACCTATGAGTTCAAAAACTTCTTGATAAATTGACTCTTGAATTTCAATATCATTTGGGGTATGAATTAAGTTTACAGGATCAAAGATGATTTTCAACTTCTTTGAAGCTACCTCATCAAGTAATCTCCTTGCAAGCTTTGCTGAGTTAAGTACGTGAAATGCAACAGGCTCAATGCCAATTATGACATCATACTTCTCTGCATGCTCGACCATCCTCAGAACACTATCTTTCAGATTTTGGTATGCCGACTCTCTGTTTTCGCCATCAATGGGAAAACCTGATGTTTCTGTTCCAATAAGTCCGGCGTTTAACTTTGCAGCATGTGTGATTCCTACTTTGAATTTTTCTACTTCCTCTAAGCGTGCTTGCTTATCGGATAACCCGATTTCCATATAGCAGCCTAGTACGCCTATTTCTACATTTTTCTCTTTAAAAGAATCTTTTACTTGATCCAAAATAGTATCGTTAACATCATATACGGACTCAACTTCTGATATTGCTCTCAACAGAGCCAATTGAACTGTCTCAATCCCCGCATCAGCCAACGCCGTTGCAAGTTCGATTGGTTTCATGCGCCCAAAATCATGAGCTCTTATTCCGACTTTACTTTTTTGAAACTCTGCCATAATGATAATCATTCCTTTCCTTAGCGTGCTTTATCCAGTTCTTTTGAGTCGCTTTCAAGTGCCGCTGCAAGCTGAGCAAGAGCAAGTCCTTGCCCCCACCCTTGAGTCCATGTTTTTGGAACACTCATATATCCGGCTCTGTCACGCATAACTGCTGTCCCACCGGACACATTCATAACACTGCCATCTTCAGAAATGTTTTCCAAAACACCTTTTAATGCTGCATTCGCATAAGATGTATGCAATGGATTATTATTAAGTATCATCGCTGCGCCTATCCCCGCTGATGCGGAAACTTCTTCATAGCTCTCATCGTCGTCCAAGAGAGTTCCCCATAATCCGGATGATCTTTGAAGCACTTTCAGAGCAGAAAGCTGATCACGTAGCGAACAGTCTACATGCATATATGGCGGATAGAGATATGGCTCCGGTAGTACCATTCGCACACGACTCATAGTATATGCTGCCCAAGCATTGGCTCGTCCCCAGCGAAATCCGGACATATGTCCTTTCTCAATGTTATTATAGGCATGGTACCAAAGACCTGTAGATTTACTCTGTAAAAATTCCACATGATAATAATATTGATTAAGTGCATCTTCTATCAACTTTTTATCTTCCAAAAACACACCAAGTCTAAGCATAAAATAAGCTGCCATAAATAGAGTATCTGCCCAGGCTTGCTCCGGAAAATCGTTTGATGATGAAACTGTATGCTGTAGAACATTATCGCCAAATCGCTCCGCTTTGTTTTGTAAATAATCCAGTTTGCTTTTTATTAAGTCCATGTACTTTTCATCGCCTGTACTTTTGTAGAGTGTCATTAGACAATGTCCCATTGAACAGGTGTTTACAGTCCAAAAAGATGGCAATCCAACATCAATCCGCGTGTCAACTGCATCTCTCAATCTTTGGATGTACTCTTCATTTTTTGTCGCATCATATGCACGGGAAATACCGTAAAAAGCTACACCGCAAGGCCAGTCCCATATTAAATCCATAGATAATGTTTTATTAACTACATCATCTATTTTACTAAGTACAATATTTCTATCATAATTCAATTGCATAATAATGATTATTCCTTTCCTAAGCTTTCAAACCGGATGTAGAAATGCCTTCTACTAAGTATTTTTGGAAGAAAATGAATATCAGTACTGCCGGTAATAAGGATAGTCCGCTCATAGCAAACATTGCACCCCAGTTTGTGTCCGCAGCCGGGTCAGCGAAAAATCTAAGCGCTAGAGTAACCGGAAAATATGACTGCCTTCCTTGTATATATAATAGTGGACCGAGGAAATCGTCCCATCTCCATATGAATGAGAATAATGCCGCTGTAATAAGGGCCGGAACCGAAAGAGGTAATATTATTTTGAGATATATTTTTGAAAATGAACAGCCATCTATTCTTGCTGCTTCGTCCAGTTCTTGTGGAATCCCATTCATGAAGTTTGTTATTAGGAATATGAAAAATCCGCCTCCAAAAAACGCCGGGACAATGAGGGGGAGATAAGAACCTACCCATCCTAGCCAATGAAACCAGAGGTATTGCGGAATCATAAGGACTTGTGCCGGTATTAGTAGAGTGCCTATCATAATACCAAACAAGAGCTTTCTTCCCTTATACTTCCCTCTTGAAAAACTATAGGCAATGAGCGATGAGGAAGCTACAACACCCAGAGTTGCTGTGCCTGCATAAAATGCTGAGTTTATAAAAAATGTTGTGAATGTGTACCTGCCACCTATACCCTGCCAACCTGTGCGATAATTAGTGAAATCCCATGGGTCAGGCCAAAGACTTCCGGCTGTTTCAAATATAAGTCCACTGTCCTTAAATGAACTCATAACCATCCATATCAAGGGATAAATCATGATGAGTCCTATAGCAATGACAAGTACGTGACCGAGTATTTTCCGAATATTTTTCGTCGTTGCAACGGCTGTCATTACGCTACACCCCCCTCATATACCCAAAAACGTTTGGTGAGGAATAAAATACCTGTAAATACGGCGAGAATAGCAACCATTAGCCATGCAAGTGCTGCAGAGTAACCTGCATTTCCAAATCTAAATGTCTGATCGAACATGTAAAGTGCAATAAAGTTTGTTGTATCAAGAGGACCACCCTGGGTTACGAGGAATGCTTGAGTAAATGCAAGGAATCCATTTATCATCTGCATTACAAGATTAAAGAAAATTGTAGGTGTCAGTAATGGCAACGTAATTGAAATGAATATTTTTATTTTATTTGCTCCATCAATTCGCGCTGCTTCATAATATGTTTCAGGTATTTGTTTCAGAGAGGCAAGAAATATTAGCATGGAAGATCCAAATTGCCAAACCGCAAGCAAGATAAGAGTCCAGATTGCTGTTCGGGGATCACCAAGCCATGGAAAGCTTGTATTAAGTCCTACAACATCAAGTAAGCTGTTTACTGTACCTGTTACAAAGAACATTCGTCTCCATAATATTGCTACGGCAACCGAGCTTCCAAGTATTGATGGTAAGTAATACAAGGCTCTGTAAATACCCATCATTTTCGTAGATTTCAATAAAAGCATTGCAACAGCCAACGCAAAAATCAATCTGAGTGGCACAGATGCAAATGCAAAATTAAACGTTGCTGCGAGTGAGCGCATCAATCTTTCATCAGTTAGCATGCGCCTAAAGTTATCGAGTCCTATAAATCTTGGATCTCTTAATAAGTTAAAATCTGTAAGTGAGTAGTAAAATGAAATAATCATTGGCACAACTAAAAAAGCTAGAAAACCAATGATGAATGGTAGCGCAAAAACTACAGCAGCCCGGTTATCACTTTGATTAAGTCGTCTTGGTTTCAAACAATCACATCCCTACATATACACGTGTTTTATTCACGCATCGCATACTCGCTAACTAGTATTGTGTCCTCTAAAGGTTTATAAATTTTTAGAGAGTATAACATTATTGAAGTATATCAAAAAAATCAACGTTTGTATATTATGGTGCGGCTGTATCAAAACGCTGTTTTGCTATTTGATACAGCCGCTCATAATGCTATGCTGTACTAGCTTCGCTAGTAACTGTTATTTATCTAATAATGTTGTTGCCGAAGTTAAAGAAACTTTCTGCTGCATCTTCAGGTGACATTTGACCCATAGCAACAAGTTCAGTAATTCTGACTAGTTCTTCAATGACTTCTGCAGAACCTTCAGGTCTTGGCGGATTAACAGGTTGTGAGTTGCCCGGTTGTTGCATCCAGCCTACAAATTCTGATTGTAGTTGCGCCATTTCTGAAAGTTGTGGATACACTGCTTGTGCAATTGCTGTGTTCGGAATAACGCCACGCTCTGCAAGCATGATTTCATGTGCCGGCTGAGAATTCACCCAGAAGTTAATAAAGTTTGCTGCAAGAGTGGGGTTGTCACTTTGAGTTGTTATCGATAGGAACATAGATGCACGACCAAAGTTAGATACCGCCGGGTTTGTTGAAGGATATGTGGTCATTGCAAGCTCTACACCTTCCGGAGCAGCAGCTTGGAGACCTACAACCATGTTTGACCATACAGGTGAGTTCCACGCACGTAGATTTGCATCTGCTACAATGTCAGTTGGATATACGAGAGGGTCTTGATCCATTCCTTCACGACCTGCCATATCTTCTGCACGTATATGCCAGCCTTCTTCGATACCCATACGGATTACTTCAAAGAATTCAACATAGTTCTCAGGACTGCCACCCATGCCGTCTGGAGTAAGCATTACAACACCTTGTGCTCTTAGATGGATTTCCATTTGGTTTGCCGGATCGTTAAACGCCCAGTTTGTACGTACGCCACTTTCTGCATATATTTCGCGGCTAAGATCGATAAACTGATCAAGAGTCATATTTCGTGGAGCTTCAAGACCAAGGTCATCTAGTAATGTTCTATTGTAAACCATTGCAGTTACATTCATTCCAATCGGAATCGCATAAAGTCCGCCATCAACACGACCAGCTTCGATTACGCCATCAGGAATGTTTGTAGTATCAATTGTGCCATCTGCATAAAATGGTGCGAGATCTACAAGTAGATTGTTTTCTGTGAATTCAAACAAACGACTCCAGTCATTTTGCATAACATCCGGTAGATCGCCGGCAGGAGCAAGTGTAAGAAGCATTGGCCAGTAATCGCCCCAACCTGCTTGTAGTTCTTCTACAAAAACATGTGGAAACTCATCCATGAAGAGTTCTAGCACTTCTGTTGTTTGTTCGTTTCTTGTCGGGTTACCCCACCAGCCAAACACCATGTCTGTAGCATCATACTCAGCTGTCGGTTCTGGCTCTGGTTCCGGTTCCGGCTCCGGCTCTGGTTCTGGCTCAGTGGTTTCTTCTGCGGGTGTATCAGGGGTTGTATCTGGTGTGTCGGTTTCTGTATCACAAGCTACCAAAAAAGCGGCAACTAGAAGAACAGACAGTATAACTAGTAATATTTTTTTCATTTGAAAATTCTCCTTAATAAATTTGTGTGGTTTGTGTTCTAGCATGCAAGTTTGTTGTTGTTTTGTCCCTATTACCTCCTTTCGTATCTCCGACGACAACTTTATGATTCAGCATATCGTTGCCTACTTATACTCATTAATACCTGAATGATAGCGGATTTCGCTGCCAGTAAATGTAAATTTAAGCGCCATGCCATTGGGTACCTTATTCGTATTGTATAAAATAATCCTTATATTTACCCTCGATTTCAGGAGCTAGTCTTTGTAAATTTCCATGTAGATGATCAAAAATTGCCTTTCTGAGCAATACTTTGTCCTCTTGCTTTAGAGCTGATAATATTGTCTCGTGCTCACTGTAAAGTTCAGGATAGCGTTCTGTGGTTGCAGTATCAAGTATTCTGAAACGTGTATAGTAAACCTGGCAATCTTGAATGATGTCCATCATTTTTTCATGGTTATTTGCTTCAAACAATGTGTAGTGGAAAGTGCTGTCAATGTCATAAAATATGGATGGATTAACACTGTCAGAGTTGATCAGTTCATGTTGCTTACTCATATTTTCCTCGAGCAACATTACTACTGCTTGAGTTTTCCCATTATCTATAATGTCATTAAGCATTTCCATTTCAAGTATTGCGCGCATATAGATTACGTCTCTTATGTATTTCATATCCAGAAGAGTGACGAAACTTCCTATTTGAGGTACTATTTCGATGTATTTTTCGCCTTTAAGTCTCAAAAACGCAGTCTTAACAGGAGTACGTGAAACATTGTATTCACTGGCAATTTCATTCTCACTTATCATTTGACCGGGCTTTAATTTTAGTGTGAGGATGTCTGTTTTTAGTTTATTATATAAATCTTCACCATTGATATGATTGGAGTAGTTGTTCATAAATATGACCATTCCTTTCGGGCGCTTGAATCCATGCATGCAAGCATTCTTGTCATAAATATACACTAAGTCAAAATTCATGTCAACAACTTTTAAGATTTCGACGTAATGCACAAAATAACCATTCCTTTATTGTTTAGAACAACTAAGAAATGGTTAAAGCTAACGCGCTCTGCTCATAGATCCGGTGGGTGACTTATCCTATTCATGGGTTAATGATACCGCCGGCACCTGGTTCTACTTTTTATTTTTGATTCGCTTAATAATAATGGCTACCAATAATGCTATAAGTAATAAGGCAGTTGGTCCGAAGAGAATTAATAATTCCATTTTAATGTTTCTCCAAAGTGAAATAGACTAAGAGGTAGTAAAATCGGTATTGAAAGTATCTATGCCTCCAAGCCTAACAAGCTTTCCTGTAACAATAAGTCTTGCGTCGGCGAAGTCAAGTTGACATGTGACTAGACTTACTATTCTGTCTCCCATATTTACTTCCACATCGGTTTGGACGAGGGAACGATTTCGCACAATTCGAACATACTCATAAAACTCATCGTCGGTTTCAAAATGCATTGGCGGATGATCTCTGAACGCATGAGCAAGATGTGCTCCAAATATTACTAACGCATAATCAGCATATGGAGTATATATGTACATAACAGGATTATTGTCAAAAAATTCTTGATTCCTATAGTTTCTTAAATAACTAAACATAGCATCTGTTCGTGAAAAATGATGTCCATAAATTAAAATGCTGTAATCAGACATATTACTTGCATTTCTGTAATCAAGATATATTGAGCCACTTCTATTCACAGTTCCATCCGGTAAGTGATTAAGAAAGAAACTGTTGTTACTTGGGTGTTGCATGATTGGAAAATTAATTGGGCTGTCTATCAGTTCTATCCAACCAATAACTCCGGGGTATTGTTCGTTTAGCTCGTCAAAATCCATAAATGGCACCCATGGCTCACCATCGTCACCAGCGGCATTTTCTCCTACCTGTGTTGATGGATTTCCAATCACATCGCTGCCATGTTCCCAATCACGCGGGCGTGTTTCAACACCAGCCGCCATATTATCAAAAAACGACTGACTTTGCCGATCAACAATTAGTTCGCTGAAAAGGAAATATCCAAATACACCAGCTGCCAATATGCAAACTATTAATATTATCCACAAAAATACTTTCATTGTTCTATTATTTTCTCCTATTTTTTTAACAAGCGTCTAATCATATCCAAGGCATTTAACGAAGCACCTATACGGATGCGTTCACGATCGTAGTATAGTTTAAGTTGATTACAGGTTTCTACTTCTTTTGTTGAAACTGCTACAAAGATCGTGCCGGGTTCTTGTCCTGATGAATCGCTGTCCGGTCCTGCTATCCCTGTAATTCCTACACCAATATCAGCATTTAGTTTTGAGCGAATCGACTTTGCCATAGAAAGGGCAACTTCACGACTAACCGCTCCATATTCGTTAATTAGCTTTTCATCAACACCTAAAAGTTCAACCTTTGACATCTCATTATACGCAATTATGCCACCAAAGTAAACCTTTGAAGCTCCGGGGATGTCGGTCAAGCGTTTAGATAGTAATCCGCCTGTACAAGATTCGGCGGTTGCAAGTGTCAGTTTTTTCTCCTTCAATAGCTCAATTACTGTGTTTTCTAAGCTATTTGTGTCAATTCCATATACAATGTCGCCTAGCATGTCACATACTTGTTCCAAAATTGGTAACATCATTTTATCGGCTTCCTGCTTTGATGCTGCCTTTGCTGTTAGGCGTAACATTACTTCCCCATCCTTTGCATATGGAGCAAGTGATGGGTTTTTCATACTTTCCATGATAGGGCGCAATTTTTCTTCAACAGCACTCTCACCAAGCCCAAAAATATGTATATTATGAGAATGTATTTCTGCTTCTGACAATTTCTTTAGGTATGGCTCAACACATGATTTCAACATTGCACGACATTCTCTTGGCGGTCCCGGAAGCATTATTACATGTTTTCCTTCTGCTTCAAATGCACAACCGGGTGCAGTTCCAACACCATTGTCGAATATAATGCAATCCTCGGGCAGTTCTGCTTGTCTTAGATTGTTTTCAGTCATTTGCATATGCGGGAGACGTTTTGCAAAAAAAGAGCGAATCTTATCTGCTTCTACTTCATTAGTTATGAGTTTCTTTCCAAATGCTTCTGCAAGGGTTTCTTTTGTTACATCATCAAATGTCGGTCCGAGACCTCCGGTTGTTATGATGATATCAGCTCGATTCTTTGCTATTTCAACAGCTTGCTTCATACGTTCGGGGTTATCTCCAACAACCGTATGAAAGAATACATTGATTCCAAGCTCAGACAGCGAGCGCGAAACATCCATCGCATCTGTATTTACTACACCACCAAGTAGGAGTTCTGTACCAACAGCTATAATTTCTGCAGTATATGCCATATGTTCACATTCTTTCTCTTTTTACTCAATTAGTTTACCATAAATATGTAGCATGATTGTTGCGACTTTGTTAATTTTAATTCGTACTTTATACTATTTGCCTCTCAGCACTCATTACAGCTTCTTCGACTAGAGCATCAATATCCAGCTTTGCTTCAGCTTCTAATATTTCCTCGAGCTTTGGCTTTGTTCTTGGACGGCGCGGTGTAAATACTGTGCAACAATCCTCATACGGCAAAATTGAGGTTTCATATGTGTCAATAGTGCGAGCTATATCAATTATATCTCTTTTGTCCAAAGCTATCAATGGTCGAAATATAGGTATATTTACACATTCTTCCGTAACTGCAAGAGCCTGTGCTGTTTGGCTTGCGACCTGACCGAGATTATCTCCTGTCACAAGAGCTGCACAGCCATTATCGACTGCAATACGCTCAGCAATGCGCATCATAAATCGGCGCATTAGAACGGTAATAAGGCCTTCGGGGCAATGTTCGCGTATTTGCTCTTGAATTCTTGTGAAGGGTACAAGCTCTACTCTTAATCGACCACAGTATTTTGTGAGTAATCCCGCCAGTTTAATCACCTTTTCTTTTGCTAATACCGATGTATATGGGTGAGAATAAAAGTGTACCGGTATAAGTTGTACTCCACGTTTTGCAATCATATATGATGCCACCGGGCTATCAATTCCACCAGAAAGTAATGTCACCATACGCCCGCCTGCACCAATAGGTAAGCCACCCGCACCGCGAATGGCCGGGCCATGAACGTATGCTGCAAGATCGCGAACTTCAACATGAACTGTCAACTCGGGATTATGCATATCAGCTTTAAGATTAGGAAATCTATCATGAAGCTGACCACCAACATATTGTGACAATTCAATCGATCCCATTGGAAAACGCTTATCAGCACGCTTAGATTCTACTTTGAACGTGCTTGCCGTTTTAAGCTCCGTTTCTAAATATGATGCTGCTGTTTCAATTATTGCATCCTTGTCTTTTTCACATGCAGCCGCTCGCGTAACCGTTAATGCTCCAAAAACACACTTAGCAGCTTCCAGAGCACCTTCCATATCACAATCGTCTTTTGGTTCTACATAAACTGTTGATTGTAGTGCATATATATTAAACTTTCCAAATGGCTCCAGACTTCGTTTAATATTATTAATAAGCTTATTCTCAAATTCTCGACGATTAAGTCCTTTTAATACAATTTCACCCTGTTTTAATAAAATAATATCATTCATTAATTATAACGTTCTTACCCTCTCTAAAATTTCCATTTTTCGCACTATAATATATTAATTCTCAATTCTAAATTCTCAACTCATTTCCCTATACTGAATCGCTTCTGCGAGGTGCAGAGGAGCAATGTTTTCAGAATTATCTAGATCTGCTATTGTTCTTGCCACGCGTAGGATACGGTCATATGACCTTGCAGTCATTGAAAGTGCATCAAATGCATTTTTCATTAACTTTTCACATTCCCTCGATAGCATACAAGCGGTTTCAAGTTGCTTTGATCCAATATGGGCATTGCAATGAACTGAGCTGTCTTTATAGCGGTTCAATTGTATCTCTCGTGCGGCATTTACACGAGCGCGTATGGTCGCAGAGCTTTCTGATTTTGGGCGCTCTCGCAGTTTATCATATTCTAATGAGCGTGCTTCAATATATATGTCCACCCTATCCAATAGTGGACCACTTAACTTTTCTTTGTATCTTAATATTGAATGATTTGAGCAAACGCATCGCCCTGATGGATGCCCATACCAACCACACTTACATGGATTCATTGCACATACCAGCATGAAGCGACATGGATACGTTGCGGACATTTGAGCTCTCGATATCGTCACTTGACCATCTTCTAGAGGTTGTCTTAGAGACTCTAAGACATCTCGACTAAATTCAGGCATTTCATCAAGGAAAAGCACACCATTATGAGCTAGTGATATTTCTCCGGGTTTTGGATTAGATGTGCCACCTGACATTGCTGCTGCTGTGACTGTATGGTGTGGTGAACGAAATGGTCTTGTAGATATTATTGGATTATCCCTATCAGTCAATCCTGCAACAGAATGGATCTCTGTTGCTTCTAACATTTCGCCACGACTCATATCCGGAAGAATCGATGGGATTCGTTTTGCAAGCATGCTCTTGCCTGAGCCCGGAGGACCTGTGAGTAGTACATTGTGCCCTCCTGCTGCCGCGACTTCTAGTGCTCGTTTAACATTCTCCTGACCTTTGACTTCTTCAAAATCAAATAACGCATTATGACGTGGTGCAGGCTCTTGCACTGAGATAGGGTCAAGTCGTTTTATACCTTTTAAATGCTCAATAAGCTCACTAACATGTGTAACCGGATAAACTTTCACATCCGACGCATACGCCGCCTCTGCTGCAATATCAGCCGGTACATATAACTCTTTTACTCCAACCCGGCTTGCAGATAGTGCCATAGGTAGAGCGCCATTTACAGGTCGCAATTCCCCGGTTAGTGATAATTCCCCAAGAAAGGCTGTGTCATTTGAAAGTGGCTTAATGGCGTTAGATGCTGTGAGTATACCGAGCATTACAGGTAAATCATATACTGTGCCCGCTTTTCTTTTATCAGCAGGTGCAAGATTGACTGTGATTCTGCTAATTGGAAACTTCATGCCACATGTCTTAGTCGCTGCTCGTACACGTTCCCTTGCTTCTTTAACAGCAGCATCAGGTAGTCCAACAATGTCAAATGCAGGTAGTCCCGAAGATAGATAACATTCAACAGAAACTTCATAACCTTTTATTCCACCAAGTCCCAAAGACCTGACCTTTGCAACCAT
>Ga0123355_10012089_pt1 | contig 13357 bp, 13 predicted proteins | sample TergutEmb28metaG_3_FD_89872 | JGI IMG/M metagenome (GOLD analysis project Ga0123355, IMG submission 89872) | Embiratermes neotenicus P1 segment gut microbial communities from Petit-Saut dam, French Guiana - Emb289 P1 | ecosystem: Host-associated > Arthropoda: Insects > Digestive system > Gut ...
AATGGCAAAATGATATTGTTCGACTGTGGCGAGGGCACGCAAGTAAGCCTACGCATGTTGGGCTGGGGCTTTAAGCAAATTGATATGATTTGCTTTACACACTTCCATGGCGACCATATTTCCGGCTTGCCGGGGCTGCTCCTTACCATGGCAAATGCCGAACGCACCGAGCCGCTTAAGCTTTTTGGCCCCCAAGGGCTGGAATTTGTAGTCAAAAGCCTATGCGTTATTGCGCAAGACCTCCCATTCTCCCTGGAATTTTACGAATGGGAAGGCCACAACACATACGCAGACGATATGTTAACAATAAGTACACTCCCGCTAAACCACCGCGCACCTTGCTTCGCCTATAGCATAGAACTTGCGCGGCGCGGCAAGTTTGACCCACAGCGGGCAAAAATGCAAAATATTCCATTAGCAATTTGGAGCCAATTGCAGAAACAAAATGAAAAACCCATCGTATATAATGGTATGACATACACCAGCGACATGGTTTTGGGTGCGCCGCGCAAGGGCTTAAAACTTGTATTTTGCACAGACACACGCCCGGTAAAAGGGCTGCCAGATTTTGCAAAAGACGCGGATTTACTCATTTGCGAAGGGCTTTATGGCGACCCGGACAAGCAGGAAAAAACCACTTTCCGCAGGCATATGACATTTCAGGAAGCGGCAGAAATTGCCCGCGCCGCCAATGTAAAAGAAATGTGGCTCACACATTTTAGCCCTGCCATGCCCGACCCGTATAATTATTTGGAAAACGCAACGGCCATTTTTGCCAACACAAAAGTGGGCAAGGATAGAATGACCAAGACGCTAGTGTTTGAATAAAGCAATAAGGCAGTTTTCGGGCAGCAGAATGCCGCCCCTACGAAAAATACGCATAGCCCTTGTAGGGGCGGCAACCTGCCGCCCGAGGTTTGCACCAAAGAAAAAATATCCTGAAAGGGTGATGGAATGACAACCACCGACACGCGTACCGACCTAGAACTTATCGAACAATGCCTCACCGGCGACCAAGATTGCTTCGAAGAACTCGTACACAGGTACAAAAACCTGGTATATTCCATCATTCTGCGCCAAACCAAAAACAGCGAAGACGCCAACGACCTCGCTCAAGATGTATTCCTAAAAATATACAAAAACTTAGCCAGCTACACACCAGAATTCAAATTTAGCACATGGGTTATGCGGATAACTTCCAACCACATCATAGACCAGCACCGCAAAAAGAAAATGGAAACCATATCCTACGAAGTGTACACCGCAGAAGGCGGCTCTGTTGGCACCACCGAATCGCCGGAAGCAGCATATGTAAAACGCGAACAAACCGAACGTATCAATAAAATAATCGAGGGTTTGCCCGAAATATACAGGATTCCTGTGGTGCTCTACCACCAACACGAGCTAAGCTACCAGGAGATTTCCGACACCATAGGCGAGCCTATATCAAAAATAAAAAACCGTATTTTCCGCGGGCGCAAACTTTTGAAAAGTCTTTTATCGACAGGGGAGTGAAAAAATGAGCCATAGAATATCAAAGCATACATTTCGAGAACCGATGACCTGTTCGCAGGCCGAAACTGCAATGTTACAACACATGGAAACAACTATTTCTTTGAAAGACGCCCACAGGCTTGCGCAGCACGTGCAGGAATGTGCATCTTGCCTGGAATACTACCTCGCTTTCGATGAAACAATGGAATACGCCGCGATGGAAACAGACTGGCAAGAAGCCCCCGAAAGTTTTACCGCTGCGGTAATGACGGAAGTGCATCATATGCCTGTTCATACCAAACCCGAAGTTGTGGAAGCAATTAAACGCAATGGGTTGGTTACCTTGCATATCCTTTGGGGCGCAAGCGCAATTCTTTTTGGTATTGCTCTGTTTTTCGCGTTCAACCCAGACAGATTCACAAACCTAGTCAGTTCATACCCCATATTTGATAATATTGCGACTTTCATTACCGGTATAGGCACTTCGTTAAGCCAAGCGTTAAGCAACATGCAGTATGGCCACACTATAGAAAGCAGCCTTGGTGTTGCTGCATTATTGTTTGTGTTGATACTTTGTTCGTTGTTGGTTGTATTGCATAAAGATCAGGAGCAACGTTCGTAGAGTTTAGATTTAATATAGGTCTGTGGACGGCTATGATTGGTGTCATTACATTAATTGGCATCCTAGGGGACACTGTCCCCTGCCACCCCTGCAAGGGCTCTGCCCTTTGAACCCGCAAGGGGAAACCCCTTGACCCCAAAGGTAGGGGGCTAGTTAGTTGCGTTTTTTGACGGGACAAACTTAACTGGTCGCTCCTGTTGGATACATGTCATTGCGAACTTAACCGAAATATCCTAAGCGTGTGAATATTGGAACGGTTTGTATACGAGTCTCGACTTTTGATATATTTAGATTAGATGTCTGGCTATGCTCGACACTTCAAAATTCACGCGTTAAGCTCGTCGCGTATCCGAACGCTACGATTATGCTCCACCTTAGGGGGTCTCGGGGCGGAGCCCTGAGTAGGGGGTCAAGGGGTACTCCCCTTGTAGGGGGCGCAGGGGACTACGCCCCCTCCTTTACCCCCATAAAAATGGAGGAGAAACCATCTTGATTATCCTTGGAATAGAAACCAGTTGTGACGAAACTTCTGCCGCCGTTGTAAAAGATGGGCGGCATGTTTTGTCTAACATCATTGCGTCGCAAGTAGACATACACGCCCCTTTTGGCGGTGTCGTTCCAGAAATTGCGGCACGCCGCCACATAGAATGCATCGGCTACATTGTAAACGAAGCCATTGCACAAGCGGAGCTTTCCCTTACAGATATAGACGCCTATGCCGTAGCAAACGGCCCGGGCCTTGCGGGTGCACTACTTGTAGGCCTAAACTACGCAAAAGGCTTGGCATACGCCAACCAAAAACCACTAGTAGGTGTTCACCACATAGAAGCGCACGTTTGCGCCAACTACTTAGGCATTGACGAAGGCGATTTGAAACCGCCCTTTTTATCGTTGGTGGTGTCCGGCGGGCACACATCCATTTTAGCGGTAGATGACTACGACACCTACCGTGTACTCGGCTCTACCCGCGATGACGCCGCCGGCGAAGCCTTCGACAAAACCGCGCGCATATTGGGCCTACCCTACCCCGGCGGCCCGCAAATAGACACGCTTGCCAAAACTGGCAACGCACTGGCAACAGCCTTTCCACGTGCCAAAATGGACGGCTTGGATTTTAGCTTTAGTGGGCTAAAAACGGCCGTCATGCAATACAAAGCTAAAAACCCGGACGTACCGGTAGAAGATATCGCCGCCTCTTTCCAAAAAGCCGTAGTGGATGTGCTGGTAGACAATACAATAACTGCCTGCTTCCAACAAGGATATACAACCGTGGCCTTGGCCGGCGGCGTAGCGTGCAACAACGGCTTACGCACCGCCATGGAAGCCGCATGTAAAGAAAAAGGGCTGCGGCTTTTTATGCCACCACCCATATTTTGCACAGATAACGCCGCTATGATCGCCTGCAGAGGCTACTATCGCCTCGTTAGCGGGCATTCCGACGATTGGAATTTGAATGCATTCCCCGGGCGTATGGTGTAAACAAAATTCTTCAGAAAATGAGGTATGTGAAATGAATATAAACCCAATGAAAGCGGCCATTGATGAAGCTTTATTCGGAATACACGCAAAGCATGGAGGCCCATTTGGTGCGGTCGTTGTTGAAAACGGCAAAATTATTGGCAAAGGACACAACAGGGTCATTGCAAATAATGACCCTACAGCACATGGCGAAGTAGAGGCCATCCGTGATGCATGTAAAAACAAAGGCTCTTTTGATTTGAGCGGTGCAACACTGTACACCACGTGCTATCCATGCCCGATGTGCTTGGGTGCAATTTTATGGTCAAGAATCAGCAAAGTTTATTATTGCCTTTCTTCGGAAAATGCAAAAGAACTTGGCTTCGACGACCGGCGATTTTATGAAGCGTTCCAAGATGAAAACCAATTGAAACAGCTATTAGAATGCCAGCCCGACGAGATACAGGCATGTGAGGATTTATTTGAAAAATATGCAGAATCTCAGCACAGGCGGTATTAAGTGGGTTTTTACTTCCATAAAAAAACAAATACAAAAGGAAATAATGCACTCCCGAAAATAATCATTAGTCCAAGCACTCTAAGCTTAAATTTAGCTTCGCTGGAGTGTTTCATGCTATATGAAAATTTGCTTGAGATGAACCTCGGTTGCAAATAAAAAGAATATCCTACCAACAATGCAAATGGAAAGATAAAGGCATATACCGATAAAAAGCGATAAACTTCAAGCATTCGCACGTGTACCATCAATGCGTTCATTATTAAATCTCTTAACTCTCGATACGCCAATGAGGAAACATTGCCATCGTACTGTGTATTGCTTTCAAAGGGCGATGGTGCTGTACTATGCACATGCATAAAAGATGTATTTCTGCCCTGCAGTCTAACAAAAGATGTATAAAATCAAGGAAAAGTCAGATGTTTGCAAATGTCTAACTTTTCCTTTTTTTCATAATTAAAATCGAAATAGTGCCATCAATCAGCTTTCTCACGGTTGATGTTTTTTAGCAAGTCTTTTGCTCAATGCCTTATAAATAATGGAGTATGCCAGCCTTGTCATATTTATGAAGAATGATAATAATACTATCGACCACCCAATAATCTCAAATGTCGAAAATCGCGGCCGCCACTCCACAGGTTCTGCTGTCTGAATACTTTCACCTCTAAAAACAATATCGGTCGTTATGCCGGGGGCAAATACTGTTACTCTGCTTTGGTCAGAATAAATAATTTGCATATATAGTCTAAATCTATTTAAGTGTCCATTTTTTGTAAAGATATGCGCATTATAGAAATCGCCTGTGTCTATGACATAAACCAATATGTTGTCTTGGTATTCTTTGAAGCTAACAGCATTGTCATTATATATTTTGTCATAAATACCTTGTCTTGTAAAACTAAAAACAAAAAAAACGACCACCAAATAGAAAATGGCCATTATAGCAATTACGAGAAGTGCCGCACCCAATAAGCACGGTAGTTTGTCTTTCACTATGACACACCCCTAAAATGCGAGTTTACAGTTGAATTATACCTCTAGTATGGCATAAGCACAATTGTAAACCCGCAAATTATTTAGTTAACTACCAGCCCCATCCGACGACAGAGGGATTTGGGCAACGAAGCACTTGTGAATGTGCTATGCCTCCATAAATTCTGAGGATGATTTGTGCCAGTATTTATTTCCTCAAGCTTTTGATGATTTTCATGACAAACTTAATAACAACATAGTAAATAGCGGCGTTAACTATAAATATAAGTAGGTCTGCGCGGTATCCTACAAAGTTAGAAAACATAAACGCATTAAATATGCCTAAGCTAGGATTTGACATGTTGCTTGAAGAATAAAAGAGTTCTAACCATACAAAAGGAAATCCACCCGTAATTGCATATAGAGTGTTCTCTATATCTAGCGTGTTAATTCTTATTCCTGAGAAAAACGAAGACACTATTGCCAATACTAAGGCAATTAGAATCATCTTATCTCTCTTACTCATTTTCGCCACCTTTTATCCACACTAGATAAACTAAACAGGTCTAAGCAAAGCGCACAGAAAAATGCCATGTTGTTACTGGGTAACGAAGACCAATGGGTATTCCAGATACAGTAACACCTATATAAGCAAATCCTGTAACAGTAACATTCTTATATCGTGTGACCTTGCTCATGCTACTTTAGTACCTCTTCTCGAAATTTTATATTATATGACATGATGGCAGTATACCATAATACATAGACTTTTTTCTAGGACGTTAACTATATATTGAAGAAGTGCATTCGCATGATACTTGTGCGAATGCACTCTTTTTTATATCCTTTTACGGATTAGTTTATATAGCGGAATTAGCGCAATATTGGGCAATTTGTTCCACAACCGGCATGATCTGTAGCTCTGCTTTCCGTTCTCCAGCAAATTGAACATTGCCATATTCTAGCGTAAGTTACGCGTATACATGTTCTGGGGAGTGGAAGTTCTCTTATCATGTGAAAAACATTATGGGCTGCAAGAAACATAGGCATACCTCTACAATCAAAGCAATGGGGTGTACTTAGTGCCTCAATGGCGTAATATTCCGAGGCTGCCGCTTCCGCCATTAAATCAATTTTGTATATGACGTGTCCATTGCCAAGGTCTATTCTTTCCGGAGCTATTCGTTCGCCTAAATCAAAGTGGCTGCAACAATGAAGCTTATTGCTATCATAAGCTTCATTGCCGTTTCTGCCGCTTGCAGCCAGCGGCACAATTGCTCCTAACGTTAGTGCAAGTGCTAGGACTAGTGATAATACGTACTTTTTACGCATAATTAATACGCTCCTTTAATTTATTCTAGCCGATTTCTTAATTAAAAATCAAACCACAATGCCAATTCAATCGACAAAAATCAACACATGCAGTTTCTTACATATATGCTAAACTTACGACACACTTTGTCTTCTGGCCAGTCAAGATTTGTATGCCATCAGTAGTAGCCAAACTTAATTAAAAAATTTTGCAACTTTCATCATTTACTGCTAAAATATACTTATTTGTTGCATTTATAGGCAATAAAACAAATTACCAATATTTCCCCCCCCCCCCTCTCCTTTTTTAGGAAACGGCGGGCTACAAGGGAGGATTTTATGGAACAAAATGAGTATGCAAAAAAACTCGGGGTATTACTCAGGAAGTTGCGGAAGCAAAAAGGCTTAACCCAAAAGAGTTTATCTAAAGAAGATGACCCGGTAGACTATATATGCACCGCCAGACACCTAAAGAGAATTGAAAAAGGCGAAAGCGTCCCTACCCAACATATGTTAGAGCAATTCCTATCCATCTTAGGCGTTAGTTTTGTCGAGTTTCATGATATGCTGTATGGTAATGACCTACGGCTGTTTCATAGCAACTTTGATGAGATTTGGAACACAGGTTTCAAAGGCAATAACGAAGCTTATATGCAAAAACTTGAAGTACTAAAAAGCAAAAGCTATTGCGATATGAAAATCCCCGCTATTAAACAAGCGATAATGCTGTGCGAAGCTAATGTATTATCCAAAATTGACAAAAACCACGAAGCAAGCCTTGACATGCTTTATGAAGCATTACGCATAACAACTTCAAAAATCTTATCTGATAATAATGAGGTTAATTACGAAAAAATGAGCGAACTCACCATCACCATAAACGAGTACCGCATCATAAAACTGATTGCGAACATCAAAGCCAGGCTTAATAAACCGAAAGAATCCCTGAATATAACCCTTGCAATCGTTGATTCGCTCGAAAGTAGCTTAGTCAGCTTTGATGTAAAAAAGAAGTTACTGCCAACAAATTATTTCAACTTATCTTGTGCACTCTTTGATGACAACAACCCCAGCGGAGCGTTAGATGCTGCCGAAAAAGGCATAGCATTTTGCAATGACGTAAGCGACTATAAAGTACTTGCCGAGCTTCTATACAATAAAGCCAGGGCATTATACATTATGGGAGAGATCGAAGAATCCGGCATACTCTTTCAAGAATCATACAACACATTCAAAACCACAAAAAACAGCTTAAAGGCAGCTTCTGTCAAAAAGTTTGCAAAAGAAATATATGGAATTTCAATAATAGATAAATAGCAACCAATCTTCATCAATTCTATCAAGATCAAAAAGTTGCGTCACTTCATAGCAACTACCTTTTTCATTGGCATACACACCAACACTACCAAACACAATTGCAACAGATAATACCAAACCAATAACACATTTTGCGACTTTCTTTACCATGAAACGACCTCCTTTATGTTTTGCAAACCCATTTTAATGCGTAAAACCTCAATACGCAAGTGACACCTCTGTCCCTTTTTAAGCTATAGCTACACAAATTGGGGACAATAAAAATGCTCCCTCGCAATAACCATTGCTTTGGAAGCATTTTTATATTTGATTCAATACTAAAGGCCACACAACACAACCTGTCCACCGTTCTCCCGCGTAGCCTTCATATCTATAATCCGCTGGTTTCCGGACCCACGAAACCGCAAATCCAAATCCTTTTTCGCATCAATAAACGGCCCGTCTATCAAGTAGTCTGTCAAGGCAAGCAGGGCTTGTACGCCTTCATCTTCTGTTTGTGCCGCCAGCATTTCGTACATGCGGCCAGTATAGGTGGTTACATCCCAGCCTATACGCTTTACAGACTTTGCAACTTTAGCAAATTCGCTGGCCTGCATAAAAGGCTCGCCGCCGGAAAATGTCACGCCGCGTATGGTTTCCTTACCAATACGGGGCTTTTTTATTTTGCGCACAAGCTGCTGAGGGGTATATTCCTCGCCTCCGTGGATATCCCAGCTTTCCGGGTTGTGGCAATTGGGGCAACCCATGTCACAGCCCTGTGCAAATACGACCACCCGCAAACCGGGGCCATCAACAAAACTTTCGTAGGTGATACCTGCTATTCTCATTCAGTTTCAGGCCTCCTACATTTCATGTCTATTTTCCGGAATGTCTCAATAGCGTTGTTGCTGTATGTAGGGGCGAACTGTGTTCGCCCGTTATTTTTGGCTATTCGATGCATCAGCACGGGCGAACACAGTTCGCCCCTACAATTCAGCGTGATAGGGATACGCTCTATTTCTTATCGTGTTTAATGCGGCTGCTTTCTTCGGCCAGTTTGCTGTCGTTGAAGCGGTCTAGCGTGGAAAGATAGCCGGTGATGCGGCGCACACGGGTAATGTCGTTGCTGCCGCATTGAGTGCAGTTTTCTTCGTTGTGAAGCCCTTGCTTACCGCAACCGCGGCAAATATCCACGGGGAAGTTGATTGCGCCGTAGCCCATGTCGGCATCTGCCATCGCGCGTATCAGATTTTCGTATGCTTCAATGTTTTGCCCGGGAGCAGACGTTAATTCTACATATGAAATATGCCCTGCATTACAATATTTGTGGTATGGGCCTTCGATTGCAATTTTATCCAGTGCGGAAATTTTGCATTCTACGGGCACATGGAAGGAATTTGTATACCACTTTTTATCGGTAATGCCTTTCAGTTCGCCGTATTTTTCTACGTCAATTTTTGTAAATTTGCCGCTGACTTGTTCTGCCGGGGTAGCAAACAATGAAAAATTCAGCCCGTATTTTTTGCTGGCATCGTCGCACAAGTGGCGCATGTGGCTGATGATGGAGATGCCCAAGGCTTGGCTGCCGGCATCTTCGCCATGGTGCTTGCCAGTGAGTGCCACAAGGCATTCTGCAAGCCCAATGAAGCCCAAGCTTAGCGTGCCGTTGCGAATGGCCTTTTCGATGGTATCGGATGGCTGTAAATCTTCGCTGTTTAGATATAATTTCTGCCCCATAAGGAATGGGAAGTCACGTACCTTCATATTTTTTTGCAGGTTGTAGCGGGTTATGAGCTGGCTAAATGCAAAGTTCATTGTTTCATCCAGATATTGATAAAATTTGCCGATATCTTTTTTGGCTTTAATGCCCATACGCGGCAAGTTTATAGACGTATAACTCAAGTTGCCCCTGCCGTCTGTCACTTCCGGGCCGTTTACATTGCCCATCACACGGGTGCGGCAGCCCATATAACTCACTTCTTCATCACCATAGATGCTGTTGAAGCTGGCGTCCAAGAAAGCAAATGTTGGGAACAGCCGCTTACATGCCACTTTCATGGCTTGTTGGAAAAGGTCGTAGTTCGGGTCGCCCTCTTCAAAGTTTACACCGTATTTCAGCTTAAACACCAGGTTTGGGAAAATAGGGCTTTCACCTTTGCCCAGCCCTTCTTCATAGGCACGTAAGAAGCATTCTGTAACCATGCGCCCGCTTGGAGACGTATCCGTTCCCAAGTTTACGCTGGAAAACGGCACTTGCGCTCCTGCACGGGAATGCATGGTGTTGAGGTTATAAATGAAGGCTTTCATTGCTTGATACGTTTCATTACGAGTGTGCTTTTCTACAAGCGCAAGGATTTCTTCCTCCGGGGCGGTTACGCCCAAGTCGGCAAGGTTCTCCCGCAATATTTTGTCTTGGCGTTCCCGCTCTCTATCCACATATGTGACCATATCACGGTCGAAATATGCATAGCTTTGGCCGCCGTGCATATCATTTTGGTTGCTTTGCAAGATGATGGCTGCAAGCGCCGTAGCGGAACTGATTTTTTTGGGCGAACGAATGGAGCCGTGCCCGTTGCTGAAACCCTCCCGCAAAAGCTTGCCAAGGGGTATCTGCAAACATGTCAGCGTCTTACCGTACCAAGATAGGTCTTGGATATAAATATCCCCATCTAAGTGTCTTTCAGCTTCTTCTGCCGGTATGGCACGCTTTAAGTAGAAGCTTTTGGACGCGGCTTCGGAAATTTGCAGCACTTTTGCAGATGGGGAATTGCCCACATTTGCATTGTCCCGGTTTGTTTCTTTAATAATTTCGGCCACAACGTCCATCAGTTCGCTTCTGGCTTCGCGCACCTCGGTTCTTTTGCTGCGGTACAAAATGTACGCTTTTGCCACTTTTGTGTAGCCGCTTTCGATAAGCACATTTTCTACAATGTCCTGCACATTTTCTACCGTAAATGGTTGGCTCCCGTACTCGGCTTCCAGTTTTTTCAAAACATCCGCCGTCAGCGACATAGACAAATGCGTAGCTTCACCGCTATATCCGGTGGCTTCGAAGGCCTTGTCTATGCACTTTGTGATCTTGCTTGCATCAAAAGAGGCTTCTCTGTTGTCTCTTTTTAGAATGGTTTGCATGTCTTTCTTCCCTTCAACTTCCTAACCGTACAAATGATTATAGCAGGGTGGTTGTCCAAATACAATGCGGACGATTTAGTTTAATTTGGGAAATTTTTAGCCTATATGTGCCCAACTATGCGTCTTGCGTGCCTTTTTGCAAAATCGTATTTTTTTGCCAAATTTGTGAAATTATTTCCAATAGGTTCTCGCCTGATTATATCTCTCTAGGAATTGTTTTATGGGCACCTATTACACAATACGCGTAACAGGTGCAGCCGCATCGGCTTTTTTATAAGTCAAAATCAAAGTCATTAAAATCTAGGAAACCATCATCGTCTCCGCTGTCCAATGAGTCCCGTAATTCTTGTATTGCGACACTTAATTTGCTTACTTTCGGATAGTGTTCTAGCGGTTTTGGCGCAGACTCGCTTAACCACTCTAATCTAAATTTTTGTCTAAAAATTCCATTAACAACAAGTAGCATTTCGCCCATATGTCCAAAGTCAAGCATTGCTAAAGGAGTGTTTGTGTATTTTTTGAGGGCTCTTGCGTCACGTTTACCACCGGCCCTTTTCATCCGTTCAGACTCTATCCCCCCCACATATTCTACAAACGGATTTTCAATTTTCCCGTGAAAAAAGCTGTAAATGTCGCCTTCGTCACCATAAAGCGCATCTATTACTTCCTCATAAAGATGATGCAAGGACAACGCCTTTGGAATTTGTATGTGTACCCATGCCTCTGGGTCCTTTATATCGTATACACAAAATGTGTATATGGCGTTGGGCATTTCGCTTACAGGAATGGATTCTAGTGCCGCCTGTATGAATATCCGGATACCGATTGGCGAAGTGAACGCGGCATCCAGCACTTCCCTTGGAAGAACCATGCGGCTGTCGAAATAATTCCTATTGGTGGGTTCTGCCTGAAACAGCTCCAGCCCCAGGTCTGTTAGGCTGTACGATGTGCAAGGTGCAAAAAACGCCGCAAATTCGTCGTCTAGCTGGTCTATGGCAAAAGCGTACTGTGCTATTTCTGCCTCGATACTAAATGGAACGGCATATATTGGGCGAATGAGACGCAAAAAATACCCGAATGGTGTAAAAAACAACCGGTCTAACATGATGCCTAAAACAAATATCCCAGACATTAATTCTGCTGCAGATTCTGCCTCTTCTGAAAAATCATCTGCGTCGCTAAATACATTTGACAATGGCAGCATGTTTAAGTCGTAGCCCAATGCGCTAAAGGCTTGCTCTAGTATTTCGTCGGTAGTTAGTGGGTTAAGAATGAGGTCTCGCAGCCCTTCCTCTGTAAAAATAGAAACAGGTGCGGGTAAAGTATTCTGCAAGCCCATTGCTGTCATTTCTATAACAGCTTCCACGATTTGGATAAGCAGCTCTGCATCTGGCAAAGCAAGTACGGCATCTGCCGTTGGTGAAACCTGAACTCTTTGTACGTATAGCGAGGGCATTCTGGTTAAAAGATTAAGCTTACAGGCAACTTCCAGCAGAAAAGATGCATAATACGGGTCGTACAAAGACAGTTTTTTTGCTATTTTCATTGCTTGGGCATCTGAAAAACACCACTCTTCGCAAAGGTCGATATGCGGAGTACAACTTTTTACCAGCAGCCGAATATCCGCAACTATTGGGTGTGCATCTGTGCTGTAGCGAAGCACTTTCATACCCACTTTTTCATTTTTAGAAAATGGCGGAGTTATAGTGGCAGCTATATGTGTATTAGCGGGTGCACCACAATAATAGCCAATAGTCGTAACAATGTTGGCCGGTGAAAAATGTATATTATCAATAAATGTAGAATGGTACCACCGGCGGTAAATGGATTGCAAATAGGGCAGCACCCTGCGGCGTACCTTGGGCTCCATTTCTTGGTAAACATCCACAAATTCGTCGTTAAATAGGGAATGTATTGCTTGCATATAGTTGATAAAGGCATCTGTCACGCTTGTGCGCCCCTTTTTAGTCTTCTTAGAAATTACAGGCTATATAGATTGTACCAGAACCGTTGGCAAAATCAAACGATGAGTTGAAATTTTTTTAAGAGCGTTACAGCAAAATTCAATTGGCCGAATTTGCCAACCCGTTGAAAAAGCGGATACACCTTTCCAGAAAACAAAAAAAGATGCCCCGCAAGGCACCCTTTCGCATATTATTCCCCCAAATTTTCTTCTATCACCGCCACCAAATCTTTTGCCAGCTTGGTTATTTTCTCCATATCACGGCCTTCTATCATAACCCGCACCAGCGGCTCTGTGCCCGACGAGCGCACCAAAATGCGTTCGTCTGCGGTAAGCTGGGCTTCTATTTCTGCCTGGACTTTTTTAATGTGCGGACATGTTGCAAGCTCTGCCATTCGGCTGTTTGGTACTTTGGCATTTATCAAAACTTGCGGGAAAATTTCAATCATTTTTGCCAGCTCGGACATGGATTTTTTCCGGCGATGCATAACGGACAGTAACTGCACGCCCGCAAGTATACCGTCACCAGTTGTGTTAAACTGGCGGAAAATCAAGTGCCCAGACTGCTCACCACCAAGGTTAAGGTTGTCTG
>Ga0123355_10012090_pt1 | contig 13356 bp, 5 predicted proteins | sample TergutEmb28metaG_3_FD_89872 | JGI IMG/M metagenome (GOLD analysis project Ga0123355, IMG submission 89872) | Embiratermes neotenicus P1 segment gut microbial communities from Petit-Saut dam, French Guiana - Emb289 P1 | ecosystem: Host-associated > Arthropoda: Insects > Digestive system > Gut ...
CAAGAGAAATTTAAAAAAAAAAATTTAAATTTGCAAGAAAAAAAAAAAAAAATTTTAAAAAATAGGGAAGGGGGGGTTTTTAATAATTTCACGGAAAATTGGAAGGAAGAAAAAAAAAAAAAAAAAAAAAAAAAGTGGCAGGACAATCGGCTCTCTGTTAACAAGTAGTATGAATTGCCGTTCGAATTGGGCTTCACATAATGTAACAAGCCAATGACTTACAGCTGTGTGTTAATTTCGATCCATAAAGTAGTTATTTATTTCTGGTAGTCTTTTTTTTTTTAAATGACGGAGATTTTCTTGAAAACGGAATCGTATAGGTAGTGTGGGTGAATTATCGGAATATGCATGAAATGTCAAGCAGATTTATAATTATCCACATTCACGGAGTGGCGCAAAAGTCACTTGGCACTAAGATGACTTGCTAAATATCGAGCATCAAGTGACTTTTGCCCCACTGTTTCTAATTCAGGTAATATAACCATTTTTACACAAAATATCAATTAGTTTTGTTAAGTTTTCTATGCGTAGGCTATGTCACTCGCCTTGTTGGCACTTACAGATATTCATTAATATACAATAGGTTCTCGTTTTGAGACGGTTCGTTTCACGACGATTCACTTTTACGACCTTTGTCGATTCGGACCGAGCACTCCTGACTTGTGGTGCATTGCTGTCGCAACTCAAGCATCCTTTCTCTACTTAATGCGCTTCTAGCTCTTTTCCGATGTGCATGGGTTTCTTCTTTTTCTATTTTAGTGCAGTTCTTTTAAGTTGATTGTGATTTTTCCACCCATGACTTCCTTCAAAAAGACAGAAAAGAAGAAAAAATCGAAACATTTGGCGTTAAATTCTTTCTTGATGTCTTCTGAACCACGGCCTGGGCCTTCTTCGACAAAATAAAAATTTATTTGATTGATATTTTTTCAATTATCTGTGTAATTTTATGTATATCTAATTCATTAAATTAAAATTTTATATCGTAATGTAAAGAAATATTGTAAATTATAAAATGATTTGCCTATTTTTTTTTGGCCCATGAACCTATCTCAGTTTAAACCATTTAAATAATACTTCTTTTACGACGATTCGATTTACAACCAAATATTCGAGAACGTAATTCCGTCGTAAAACGAGACCCTACTGTCTGTGTGTGTATGTATATATATATATATAAATAAATAACTTTGTGCCGATTCCAGTAGCCACGCGGTCTAAGGTGTGGTATCTGTGGCCTTTAGCTCGCTGGGATTGCGGGTTCGAATCCCATGGAGGGTATGGATATCTATCTCATGTGAGTGTAGTGTGTTGTCAGGTATAGGTCTCTGCGTCGAGGTGATCACTCGTCGAGAGGAGTTCTACCGAGTGTAAGTGTGTCAGCTTGTGATCGTGAAGCATCGATAATTAGGAGGCCCTGGCCTACTGGGGGCTGTTGCGCCATGGATGTATATATATATTCTTTGTACAACTATTTACAGACATTCGTATTCCTACTGATCTATTCAGATAAACGAACAAAATTAAATGCGGCCAATATATACTGCTCCGATTAATGAAAAAGGATAAATCGAACAACACCTAAACCCTTTACAACAATTCGAGATGATCGCTTTGACGTAAAAATAAAAGCAGACTGTGTATTGCTAACTAATTATGCATGAAAAGGGTTCGCGTTTTACAAGCTAGAAGATTTCAAGTGCAGAACGCCACTCCAGGAATTAAAATACAGCTCGACATTCTACCTCAAGCCTTCCTCCAGTCCCCTCATGAGAAAATTAAATGCGCTTTTGAACATTGAATGTGTGACAAAAAAATAAATAAATCTAGATATGATGATGTTTGAGAGCCGAGCATTTGGGATTTGAAAGGTATGTTCCTTATCTTATCCCGCTTTTGGAAAGTTAAATTACAGAAACGCATTTGGAAAAATACTCCTTTTTTCTTAAACGTCTTGATAAAAAAATCATACATATTATTAAATAAAAAATAAGATAACAAAAAGTGTGTAAGTTGGCAACAATACAAGAAAGACTGTTGTGCAACATTATATTTTGTCATTATTTAGTTGTTCATGTCTAAACAATAAATACGCTGTTGTAATTTTCTTTTAAAATCTGATTAGGAAACTGTGTGTAATGAGTACTCTCATAAGATTACTTATGCACTTTTAACAGAGATACGTGCCAGAAACAGACGCAGTTTTCAAAATTTGAGATGCGAATTCGGTAAAGTAATGCATTCGAAATCAGTAGTAAGTTGCATGTTACCTAGAGATTTGTAAAATTAAATCAGTAACAATAAAAGTTGTTAGAATCGGTTCAGGCACAAAAGCGGTCGGGGCATGGTGTTAACCATCCACCCCATCTTTCACCAAGGCTCAAGAAAGAGTAGAGCTATACTTCTACCCCACTCTGGGCCTTCGTGGCCTGTTATAAGGTGAAATTTACCTTTACCTTTATTTAAAAAATAAGTAACAAATTGGTATTAAATTTAATATACATGCCTAAACAGAAACGCGGCATAAGTATATATATATATATATATGTGTGTGTGTGTGTGTGTGTGTGTGTGACTTCACTTCTTTCAATTTTGATAAAATAAATCCATAAAATATAAAGCATATTAAAGTAGAGTTGTATACAGGTACAGTTTTTGGAAAATGTACGTCAGTTTCACGTAACTGTTTCCTTAATTCTGATCTGTGCCCTTTACGTCAAACTTGCTGAAGGTCAGTGACATTTTTGTACAAGGAAGTCTAAATTTCTCCTTAAAGTTTGCGACCAGCGACCCAAAGAATCATAAAGATAACTTGACTAATGAAGTTTTATAGTGCTGTTTATTTAGTTCTTTGTGTAATTAAAGAGCTGAAATAGAAGTTTAATTTTAACAGTGACTGTTAGCATAAGGAACACGCGATCGTGCCGCAAGAAGCCCCCCGAACACAGTAGCACTAGGCTCTAATTTACGCCAAACATGTAAATGAAAGCTTTATGTTCCTGTGACCGTGCATCGTGAGCAAAGCGTGAAGAAAGAATACCAACAAAGGCAACAATATAGATGATTTATTGTCAATTGTAGATGCTGATTATTGACAACAGTCTCGACATGTTTCGGGCATCTTTATGCCCATCGTCAGGAGAAAAGACCACGTGTTACTGCATATGGAATGTATTTGCTAATATCCGCGTCTTCTCTTGTTACAGCAAATACACTCCATATGCAGTAACACGCGGTCTTTTCTCCTGACGATGGGCATAAAGATGCCCGAAACATGTCGAGACTGTTGTCAATAATCAACGTCTACAATTGACAATAAATCATCTATATTGTTGCATCTTGTTGGTATTCTTTCTTCACATGTAAATGAAATTAAGAAAAATGTGACAGATAGGCAATAATTATTTAAAATACAGATATTTTCGACCACGCTTTTCCCACAAGTGCCCAAAAAGTTACCGTAAAAACGAAAATGCAAAAACTTTGCCAAACGCGGCGTCAACCGCGATATGTACCTATCAGTTGCTTTGTATCCACACAGAAAAAGCCAGTGACTTCCGCACCAAAAAATACACACTTGCTAGAAGCAAGGATGTGATGCCATTCGAGACGATTTCTATAATTTCTATATCCCAATTGCAGTTCATACTTTTGTAAAATGTTTATATTTTTTTCCTCATTCATTTATACTTGTTCTACTTTGTCATTTTCTGTTTTTGAAGAAATGCAGATTGGGCTTGTTGAATCTGAGCACCGGCAGGAATCCCCTAACACCCAAAATACCACTCATGGCTGCGTTTATCGGGAACTATCTTTCTTGGTTGGTGAAGGGCTTATGAATTTCAGATTCCTTGCAGCAGTAAGGTTTTTTAATGACTAAAAGTAAATGTCACTTATTTGTCTTTCAATTTTATTCTGTAGTTTACATTTTCAGATTCTATCCATGTGGTTGTTTCTAAATCCGCGTTGCAATCTCTGACGTCATTGACCTTCGTCAGATAAGCCAGTTTCTCCCAGCTTAAAACAGTTTACTTATGCATAGAGAAATAAAGGTCACGGTGTAGAACTCAGCACATGTGCACGATTGCAGTGTCCTCCTTTGGAAGGAGATCTGTCAGATCAGACACATGGATTCTGATTCAGTTTCGAGGTTTTCTCCAGTTCCTCTAAATAAGTACAGATGCAGTGTTTTAAAATGCTCTCATACTGCCTCATCCTACGTAGACTATTACCCGATTTTATCAGTTCAGCTTTCTTTTACGTATGGGGTTATGGATCGTTCCAGTTCATAAACTAAGAACAAAAGCCGATGACACACTGGTCACTGTGTGTCACTCGTGTTTATTGTGCAGCATCTAGAAGCTTAAGTGAGGTAAAGGTAAAGTTCAACCTAGAACAGGCTATGAAGGCCCTGAGGGAGGATAAAGGTATAGCTCTACTCTTACTTTAACCTCGGCGCTAGATAAGGGTTGGTTGTCAACGCCACGTCCCAGTCGCTCTTCGCCTGGTAAAGAAACTCGTTTCTCACTGCACAAGAGGGTTGCTGGACCCCAGGGCCGGTCTGGACGAATCCGGAAAATCTCGCGCCCACCAGGATTCCTTTCCCGGACCGTGAAGTGAGGCGCTATACAGACTACGCTATCCTGGGCCAATCTGAAAGCTGTAGTGCTAGTGCAGTGTGTGTGTGGGGATTGATCTTGCAACCGTGTACAGGCGAGGGTCATACTTGAAGAAAACACGCATTCAACCACCTTATTACAAGCGAAAACAGCTGTTATGTATATCTAATGAAACTGTTTACCAACGTTGACATAATTAGAAAAGCGAGGATTCATGCACGTGTTACAAGAAATATCGCCTTTATTTCCATGTAGGTCTTTGAGGGAATATTAAGAGAAATAGGAAATGTAGTCGACCTTGGGGTATGGCGCACCTTACTTCCAAACGCGTTCCTTCTTAATTTTCATGCCTACTTAACAACGACCTCCAATTGTAACTATCTGACCACAAGGAGGACAGTTCTACTTGAGAAGCTACTAGTTTCCCAGGTAGTCAAGAATCTCCCTACATTTTATGGAACCTGAGTGTTCATTACGATGTTCAAAAGAGTCCGTCACTTTTTCGTGTCCTGTGCCACATGAATCCAATCCTTAGCCTTTCATACTGCAGCTTTTAGGTGCATTTAAATATTATGAAACCATTTACACCTAGGGCTTCCAAGTGGCCTCTTTTCATCAAGTGTCCCGAAAAAAACACGCATTTGTTTTCCACTTAATTGTTTTAGGCAAAAATATATCGTTATAAAGTCAGAAATTATTCACAAGCCCACTTTTACTTTACTGAACGTGAAACATGTTGAAAAATATTTATAATATAAGTTGCAGATCGTAAGCAAGTAATACGATGAGGTTTCTCTCCATCTGAAAACTACTTTTTGCTAAAGAAAATGCCAGTTCTTCGGAAGTAGTTTGCTCAAAACGAACTGTACCTAAATAAGTGACGTGATGAGGTTATTTGCTATGACAGTGTGAGTATTATAAACATAAACAAGTCTTGTTCAACAAAAAAAACTAATTAATAGTTCTTATTCTTATCCCGGGCTTTACATAAACGGCGTTTAAATAAAGAAATGTTTGTTTATTTGAATATCCCCGATTTTTTTTTTTATTTTGGACTTATTATTTCTTCTTGCCTCAGGATTTCTTCTCCTTATAGTTACATTTGGTTTCACAACAACGCGAAATCTTAGACAGTTTCCTATTTTTGACATTGAGACTAAAGCGAATAGACTGGTAACACATTTTATAAATTGCTATGTACATCAACAGTGTTTGGTCTCCAAATCTCTCCGCTTCACATTCAGTGGGTTACGAGGGAAATTTTCTTGCTGGTAAAGGCGGCCGGGGTGTAACTTACTATCTCCTTCTGAAAACGAGGGAAAGTATGGGTAAAACTACATTTCCATTTCCCCATGTGCCGTCATGGTATGCACAGGAATAACTTTACTGAATTTGCCTATATCGGTGCTGCTAAAGAAGTACTTCATTGTTCAGAATCCTTCTATCAATTATACTCTTGGTCCTGTGTGCAAGATATTTCGTTTTTATGGAACGTAATTTTGATCACCGCCATTAAAACCCCACAATTAATACCTATTCTAAACCAGCTGATTCCAGTCTCTCCCTTCAGTCCTATGTTCCCACCAAAATATTCTAAGCAGGGAAGCACCAAGTTAGGAATGGTAATAATATCACTTTTACCAGCAAAGATTTCTGTCCGAATCTATTTTAAACTCCGTTTCTATACAAAGAAACCCCATCTAGCCCGTGCTTATGATGCCATATGTCAACATCGATATCTGCAACAAACAGTAAACAATGTGTCATGTTTTCAAGTTGGGCGCGTGAAGAATAAACTCTTTGTACCAACAGACTCTTCCAGTACATGATCTGCGTTTATTTTTAGCAAATATCACACGTTCGGAATCAACATCTCAAACTCCAGCTCACAAAGTACGTAAAAATACATCCATCCTTTTCTGTCAGTTTCAGTTCCCCAGAGACAGCCGATCACGCAGTATATTAAGGAGCTGGGCTTACAGACTGATTTGTTCTTCACAAGTTCCATGTTCCGAGAACTCTGAGATTAAATTTATGTGACATCTTGAATTTCCGCGCAATTGTGGTTTTTGTTGTCATTAAAACTGGAACAAAGTGAATGCTTAATGAATGAGCAGGATTCGGTTCCCGGTGGATGCAGAAATTTCCCTTCTATCGCCAGCAACCAGGCCACATCTTAGGACTCCCCAGTTTTCGATCCAGTGGACAATAACTGAAACTGATAACTCACTCCGAGGTTACGATTGCGTGGACTGTACATCCTCTTACGGATTCATATTCACAACGTGTCACTAGCCACAGAGACCGAAATTTAACACTTTCACACAGAGCAGTCATGTTCCGTTAAATTACAAGGAATTCAGCTGTATATGGTGGGGTGCCAAAGTATTTTTAAGGGCGCAAATTTCTGGGCGTAGAAGTCATGGCAATTAAGAGTATAAAACGAAAATTAACACTTATGGTAGTCCTGTTGAATACCTTCTTGATATCAAATAACTTTCTCATATGTTGCATTTGGTAACAAATATTAATACTTTATTTCCTGATTCTAAGACACATATATTATTATTATTACTTAAACTACTCATTAAGTCTCGCTGCGTGTTTTAGCAAATTGCTTTACCATAATCAGGTGAATTTTTAAAAATTTAACTGCGCAATGTACCTTTCTGTGTGAAAATTCACGTGGGGACAAAATAATTTGCATTATCTGGTCTGAGTTCATGATATTAATTTATTGGGAGAAAAATATCACAAACAGAAATTCAGAAGCTTGGTTAGTAGATTGTAAGGGGAAATGGATCAAAGTGAATATAAGACAAATACTTACAGCCTATACTTACACAGTCTTAGCAGAATACAGGACAAAACCAGAACAGAGGAACAGCTTGTAAATCGTTTGAAAATGGCGCAAAATTCAATAATTGTGAAACAACACTTTTATCACAGCTGGTTTCAAAGAAAATAAAGAGTACTGGACTGAAGACGAGGAATTTTTGCTACCTTTCCTGTCCGAATCATTTGTCTTCCCGTTTGCTATAAAAATACATAAAGATAAAAATACATAATATTAAATTTTCGCTTGTGGGTTTGCGTGGATATGAAATTACATTATCGGAAAGCGAAATGTGTTCGGATCTAAGAGGGTCAGAGTAAGAGAGGTGGGGGGAAAAGAACCGTGTAGCACAATGATGACTACTTCCTCTCATTACATACTGTTAGGATGATGAAGTCGTAGGGGATGAGTTGAGCGAGTCATGTGGCACGATTAGGACAGAAGAGTACAGCATACTTTTTTGCGTTAAAAATTTACGAACCAACTTGGAAGACTTAGGCGTAGATGGGAAGTAAAACTTAGATGTAATATAAAGGATGTTGGATAGAAGGCTGTGGACTCTGTTTAACTGGCACAGGATATAGAGATGTGATGGGCTCTTGTGAAGATGCAAATGAATCGTCGGGTTCCATAAATTGCTGCGAATTCCTTTACTAGCGGAGGGCTTATTAGATTGTAATGAAGGACTCTGGTCCAAAGTGTTATTTATGAGGTAGATAGTTTTGAATATCCACAACAGAAACCTTTGAGACATTGGCTTGAACCCTAGATGAAGAATTTATTTACACTTTTCTTTTGACACAAAAGCGCAGTTCCTAAGAGATGTCCACCGTGTGATATCGTCAGAGGTATTCAGTCATACCAAGTATCGGGTGCAGATGAAGTTTTGTTGAGAAGACCGAGATGTTTGTAAGCATTCAGGACAGCACCATCTGAATCGAAGTCAGAACATCTACACGAATATTGACAATGGCAAACCGGATTATGTTCCTTCACTTTTCAGAGAGAATCAGCACGTTTATCCGAAACATCAATTTCATTCCACGATCTCAGACGGTGTTAAAACCCGGAAGTGTATCACAACATCAATAGGCGTCGTGGAAACCTGTAAATCTCTGCACTTCGATAGATCTGACACCACTTTCTGCTTCATCTTGTAACCAATATACCTTATCACCATTTTTCCCCCTATATTGTATACAGACTCGGTGTTGATGGTTTATTTAATTGTGCCTTTTCAAATGCATAAGATAGAGTTTGAATTGTAGGATTATTGCGAATTGTAAAAATGTGAAAGAAAGAGGGCGTGGTCTATTTTATAAGCCAATTTCTTGTATTTTATGAAAGGAAAGAAGAAGAGCACATCATACTCAAGATAGGCGACACCTGGTCGAAATTAGAAACGGTGTCTCCCGAATATAGACAGTAGATTTTTAACCACTCGACTGCCATATCAGTGATTGTATCAAGTCTCAGATCATCTCTAAATATCATGTAGGGTACCACAGCTGGTTGGCAAGGAGATCATGTCCATTTACCGCTTAACGACACTGTTCCAACTCAAGGAATTTCAAATAAGACACACTCTCGGCCTTTACCTGAAGTTACTGAGAAAAATAGAATAAAAAGTCTAACAGGAGCAGCGGGATTTCATTTGAGATTCGAATCCTTTACTTCTGGTAAGTTTTGTTAATAATCGGCGGCCGACATAAGACTATGGTTTAATTTGAACTGTATATGTCGGATTTCAGCCGGAGAAGTCTTATCTTTGTGCATTACCATGACGGTGTAGAATTCATTGTTGAAAAGTGAGGGATATATAGGTCTTGAGAAATGGCTGTCTGAACGTAACATTGAAAATGATGTTTTAAGCGAGACACCTCGGCTGTAGTACTGAAAGGGGTAAGGGTGCCTGTGCTTTTGTGTAAATTTCCTTACAGGGGTGCATTTTGTTGCAGGTTCTTCAGTACAACATGACCGGAGGGAAGAGGAACCGTGGTCTGGCGGTCCTACAGTCTTACCGTCTCCTTGCAAAGAACCAAAACCCAAGCTGTGAGGAACTCCATCTAGCAACAATCATGGGCTGGTGTCTTGAAATGGTACAAATTCAAACTACTGTGTTCGATGACAGTTTCTTTTGCGTACGATGTGGCAGCTTTCAGACAGGCAGCGAGTTATCGGCGTTTCCAAGCCACGTGCTACAGTTATGCAGCGCGGTTCGTGTTCCGGTCAGAAACACACAACGCATGCAGAATCTTACCTGTGAAGTAAGAAGAGATGGCGTGTAAGGAAAAAATAAACTAAATGATCGATGTCGATTATTAATTGGCACACGAAATTTAGCCGCGCCGATCCCCATGTCCCCGCGGTGTGAGGCGTAAGTCTGCGCCCACTTGCTTTCTGGTATCGTGGACTCGAATCCCGCCAAGGACATGGATGTTTGTATCTTGTGAATGTCGTGTGTTGTCACGTAAGGGTCTGTACAACGGGCCGGTCCCCCGTCCAGAGGAGTCCAACCGACTGTGTGTGTTTCATTCAGTTCGACCAGGCGCACTAGTACCCTCTTGTCTACAATGAGAAGGTAAAAGAGGTCAGGATAAGAAAGAAAGGAAAAATTTAGACGATATTGGGGCTTGGCTTGATCACTCGCCTTGTAATACTAGTAAGCAGCTTGCGTAAGAAAAATCTTTATCAAATGGGGACTATTACAACCCAAACAAATTAATGAAACTCTGACCTTAAGAAACCACAGTTTTTCATATTGTATAGCCACATGAGACAGAAATATGACCGATCCCAGTTGCCGCGCGGGCTAAGGCATAAGTCTGCGGCGGCTCGCTTGTTGGGTTTGCGTGGTTCGCACCCAGCCGGGTTCGTGGATATTTGTCTCTTTGATCTATTGTGTTGTGCAGGTAGAGGCCTGTGCGGCGAACCGTTCCCTCGTCCAGGGGGGTCTTACCGAGTGTGTATGTGTGTGTCACTACTATTTATCAGGTGCAACAATACCATCTACACTTACAAAGAAGAGGTATACGAGGTACGACTGAAGAAATGAGAACGTAGTATTTCCATTTGGTGTTCACAGTCCGCGATGACAAAATTCGCCCGAGTTAATGCCTTATTCAAAATAACCTTGTTTTTATTAATTGAAAGATAACATGCATTGTAGCGTAGTATTGGTGCTTGTTAAAACAAACTTTTTCGTGCCACGATATTAAAGTTGGTGTTTTATGTGCACTGAACATGGGTAGGATTTTGCGTCTTGGGTTAAAACTAATACTGAAAAACACGCAAGAAATATCTTACTCAAGAGCGTCAAATAATGCAACCACATCTCGAAAGGATTTGATCCGGCTATTTCAATAGGCCTTGGGCCCCACCGTAGGATCAGTGGAGAAATGTATGTATTTTTTTCTCAGAATTTAAATACTTGTACGTAATTGTTTAAGAACACTTGCATTCCTGTTTGTTAAAACCAGTTTATAGGAACAATTGAAAGTTTTAAAATCTTATGACTTATATCAATATATTCTTGCTTCCGCACATAACATTAACACAACGGTATAATATATTCTTGCACGCTTATTTAATTTTCAATAATTTTCCCACAAATAAAAATAGACATCCGAGCATTTATCGCGGGTACAAAGTTTATTATGTTCATCATGTAATCACGTGGTTTCAAAAAAGGTAAATGTGCTGTACTTATTGACTTACATATTTACTTCGGAGGCGACACGAAACGAATCAGGATTGTTTACGCTGCAAGCATGAAGTTGCGACATGTATTGTTTTTCCACATTTGCATAACCACGTAAGCAGACGAGTTGTTCATGTGACTGCTGAATGATGCCGTCGAGAACTTGGCAAGCTTAAAACATGAGGAAATTTCCGCAGTGTTCACCCGATCTGTTACCGTCTCCCAATATTTTTGTTGGACTTTATCAGAAAGAGTATTTGTGATTGTTACGCATTTATATTAAGTATACTTCTTTGACGGATTTATCAAGTATAACTATATCTGGTCTATTGCTATGGATATTTCGATCAGTTACTACGGACAGTGTAGCTTAGTTTATAGCTGGAATTCTCTGATTTGTACTGTGGCTTACATTTTTAATATGGTACTGGTGGTCCCCTGATATCCACATTTTATAGCCAACCCATATTATTGTTATTATTATTATTATTATTATTATTATTATTACTGAGTTAAATTCCTTACAATGCTTGGAAATGCATATCAATTAGCACCGGGTCGTCACGGTGATAAGCCCTTATCCACTAAATACGTGAGTTTAATACTTATTTTTCTCCTTAAAACATTTATACTTTAATTATCTAGCTCAGTCAATTTTTTTAGCTTTGTTAACAGTCCTTTAAGTTTACTGATAAGCCCCCCTTTCCTTTATATTCAAATGGCTTCATTTAAAAATTCCGCTCTCTGTTTTATAGTTTCTACGCAATTCAGGAATATATTTATTATATAAATATATATTTATATATAAGGACTTACTCGTTTTTCTATTTTATATCTAATATTTTCAACTTCCACACTCCTGCTATCAACCAGGCTGTCCCTCTTTTTCTTTCCTTTTACAACATTCTGCATATGGTCTTCTACCACAGGTAAAATTCGTGCCTTGATAGGTTGCTAATGAACTCAATGCAGAGCCACGGAGCACATGTCCAACTGAAGTGGGATACCAGTAGAAATCAATTATCCTTCATTCCTGTGATTTAAGTTTCTATTTAGCGTCGTTACATAGTGAATAATATTTGCTTGAAGCCTCTCAGATCACTTAAATAATCCTAGGTGGCAAAATATTTTTCCATTAATGAAGTGCTGAAGATGGCTTACTTTGTAGAAGTGAATGTTTGAAAGATGCCATCTCTTCGTGTATTTCTAGCCACTTTTCATGCCCCCATTATTGCTTCTAGTTTAAAAAGCACCATACCAAGCATTGTTTTAGCCTCCAGAATGTTGCAATCTAGATTTCTGAGTAGCGTGTAACAAACGTACTTTTTGATGCGCATGTAATATGATTAAAATTCGCTTCTTTATGCAGTTGATGGTACAAATCCAATTACTGCTCATTTCTGTCCCTATAAATCTGCAAAAGGCAAGCCGTCTGCACAAATTCTTGTATGAGATTTTCAAGAATTAAATTTCTGTCGCTATAGATATCTTGATGCGACTCGATTCTCAGCTGCTGCTATGATGGCTAATAATACAACTTATACAATTTGTGTAGGAGCATTCAGCAGCAAGATAATTTTAACTTATTATGTTAGAGTTACTTTGGAACAGCTGAACGTATGGAAAACACGACAGACATAATTCTACAGACTTTCTGAATTCGGATAAATTTCCAACTTAAGATTTTTGCTGCGCTACCAGCATAGTACAAATAGATTCCACCAAACCCGACAAATCAATTTACGTTATCCCCAAACTTTTGATCGATCTCTTCTCATCAAGTAATCTGAAGGGGGCGGAGACTTGGAGGTTTCTACATAAGTGAAGTCCTTTAGAAGTTCACTAAAAAGATGCTTCAAATTCAGTGAAAATTAACTTAATTTTGTGATGTGGCCATCTAATTAATTCCAGTAGAGTTAATATAGCATTTGGGTTTGGAATACCTTATATTTAGATGTACAGAGGAAGATAATTAAAAAAACAAAGCTATGGACCTCGTCGCAATGAACAACGGTCGTTGAATAGATTGGTGAGACACATGCAACACCTGTCGTTATCCGAGCAAACGGAGATTGAAACTGCAATTGTAATTGTAATTGTAATTTTATTAACATTCCATAGACCATAGTACAATGCATATATGATATAGAACAAGTCCTTAGGTACATATTAATGTAGTTAATATAATTTAAAGAAGCAATAAG
>Ga0123355_10012091_pt1 | contig 13355 bp, 14 predicted proteins | sample TergutEmb28metaG_3_FD_89872 | JGI IMG/M metagenome (GOLD analysis project Ga0123355, IMG submission 89872) | Embiratermes neotenicus P1 segment gut microbial communities from Petit-Saut dam, French Guiana - Emb289 P1 | ecosystem: Host-associated > Arthropoda: Insects > Digestive system > Gut ...
CACACAAAGCGCCGTGACCATATTGTTCAGTTAATGGGCTGATATGAGACCGTTATTGCTGACACCATTGGCGAGGCGGCATTTGCACAAATCATCGACACAAAGAACAACCGTCACACGCCAGAGCAAATAGCACAGAAATTTGAGGAACTACGCAAAAGTGGTAGCAAGTCCAACCTGATGATTATGCAAGAGCGCGTCGACCCAAACCGTAAAAAAGCAGACGCAGTCAACGAAACCATAGAAGCCGCAAGGTTCCTAGAACAAATTCACAATTTCGCAGGTAATCAAGAAATCCGCATGACTACACTTGGTCACCTGCAACGCGGTGCCCCACCAAGTTGCCGTGATAGGTGGCTTGGATTTCATTATGGAAGACTGGCGGTCGAGTGCGTACAAAAAAACCAATCTGGTGTTTCGATTGGTTTAATTGGCGATGATTTTAAAGTGCAATCACTGAAATGATTTATGCTTGTGCCCCACAGCACATCTTGTATTTCTTACCACTCTTGCATGGGCATGGGTCATTGCGCTGGATTTCTTTTACGTTTAGTTTTGTATATGTTCCTTGTGGCCCTGAACTTACATGTGGCGCTGGTTTTGGCTTGCCGTCATCTGCGTGATCCGCACCTCGCCCACTTGTCATTGTTGCATTTTTGAACGGCAATGGCTTTTCCGGGGTTTTTTCAACTTGAACCTTGAACAAGAAAATGGCAGCACGATCGTTGATGCTTTCCACCATGTCATTGAACATATCCATAGATTCGCGACGATATTCAACGATTGGATCTTTTTGTCCGTACCCGCGCAATCCGATACCATTACGCAAGTTCACCATCGAGTTAATGTGTTCCATCCACTTGCTGTCAACAACACTCAACAACACTTCCCTCTCCAGCCTGGAAAAATCAAATCCCAGTTCTTTCAAATCGTCACATTTTTTTTGGTATTGAGCTTGAACTGCGTCCAGGACAAGTTCCAAAATCTCTTCGTACGTTGCACCCTCGATATTTTCTTTGTCGAGATATTCAACCTCTTTACCGAAAAGTTTACTGCCAAGAACTTGGTTAGCCTTTTCCAAATCCCATTCTGTCCAGTTCTTCTCCATGTCGATTGCTTCTGCGACTGTTTTGCCGACGACTTCGGGGAACATGTTTTGAATTTGTTGGTGTACGTCGATGCCGTCTAATATTTTGTTACGCTCGCCATAGATAATTTCTCTTTGGCCGTTCATGACGTTGTCGAATTCGAACGTGTAACGACGCGCATCAAAGTGATGACCCTCGACCGCTTTTTGAACCTTAGTGAAAATGTTTGTAAGCATTCGGCTTTGGTAACTGTCCATCTTTGCGAATCTTAACGCTCCACCAATGATGCTCTTACCGAAACGCTTCATGATATCGTCTTCAAGACAGATATAGAAAATAGAACTTCCTGGGTCACCCTGACGACCGGCACGACCTCGCAACTGGTTATCAATACGCCTACTGTCGTGGCGCTCTGTACCGATAACGTGAAGACCACCAAGCTCGATAATTTCCTTTTTTTCTTTGTCGGTGGTTTCTTTATTCTTCTTGTACAAAGATTGATAGTATTCGCGCAACTTAATAACTTCCGGGTCGTCTGTTTCGTGGAAACTTGTTGCGTCGTTAATTTGCTGGTCGTCGTATTGTTCTTTTTTCATCTGTTGCACAGCAAGGTGCTCTGCGTTACCACCAAGCAAGATGTCAGTACCACGACCAGCCATGTTGGTCGCAATGGTAACGGCACCCAATTTTCCAGCCTGCGCGACGATTTCACCCTCTTGCTCGTGGTTCTTTGCGTTCAGAACAACGTGAGGGACTTTTTTATTTTTCAGGTGGCGACTTACAACTTCGGATTTTTCAATCGTAGTTGTACCGATAAGAACCGGCTGCCCACGCTCGCGACGAAATAAAACGTCTTCCAATATTTGACCCAGCTTCCCGTCCATAGTCTGGAACACAACGTCCGCAGCGTCTTCACGCATGACAGGGTTATTGGTTGGAATAGATACAACGTCAACGCCATAGATTCGTTGGAACTCACGCTCTTCCGTTTTCGCCGTACCCGTCATGCCTGCAAGCTTTGCGTACATTTTGAAAAGGTTCTGGATGGTAACTGTTGCGATGGTCTTGTCTTCGTTCTTGATTGGCACCTGTTCTTTTGCCTCAATTGCTTGGTGAAGTCCGTCACTGTAACGACGGCCAACCATCGCTCTACCTGTGTTCTGGTCAACGATGACGATTTCACGATCTTTGTTAATTAGGTAATCCGCATCCGCCTCGAAAATATAGTGCGCTTTCAATGCGTTGTTAATAAAGTGGTTTAAATCCATCTGGCTTGCGTCACTGATGTTGTCGATGCTGAAACTGCGCTCGGCTTTTGCGATACCCACTTCTGTCAATCTAACGGCACGCTCCTTCAGGTCGACCTCAAAGTCTTCTTCCTTCAGATTCCGCACGAACTTGTCAACAACGCGATATTGGTCGCTGGTGTCACGTGTTTGCATGGACATGATAAGAGGGGTTCTAGATTCGTCAATAAGAATACTGTCCGCCTCGTCAACGATGGCAAAGTAGTGCCCGCGTTGAACACGGTCTTCCGCGCGGTGAGCACAGTTATCCCTAAGGTAGTCAAAACCAACTTCCGAGCTTGTAACATATGTAATATCACATAGATAGTTCTTGCGCTTTTCGTTGTTGTCGGTATGTGAACGCACAAGACCACAACTTAAACCAAGAAACTTGTGAACCTTGCCCATCCAGTCACTGTTACGCTTTGCAAGGTATTCGTTAACCTCGACGATGTGGACGTTCTTTCCCGTCAAAGCATTCAAGTAAGCCGGCAACACACAGGTAAGAGTCTTACCCTCACCCGTTTTCATCTCGGCAATTCTACCCTGGTGCAATGCAATACCACCTAAGATTTGAACATAGAAAGGCTTCTGTTGCAGAACTCTGTGCGCGGCTTCTCTTGCTGTTGCAAACGCTTCTGGTAACAGGTCGTCCAGACTCTCGCCGCCTGTATAACGCGCCTTCAACTTTGATGTCATTTCACGAAGCTCGGCATCTGTTTTCTGTTGAAACTCTTCGTCTAATAGCATTACTTTATCAGCAATTTTTTTAAGACGTTTTACGTTTCTATCGTTATCACTTTGGAAAATACCCATAAGCCAATTATACACGTATTGCATGTATTTAGCAATTATCGAAAACCTGTTGCATAATTACTGGCAATATGTATAATATTGGCATAGGCTAGTTTCAAAGGAGTTAAATGAAAACCGTTTACGTTAAATGCCCAAGGTGCGACCTGAACTTTATTCTGAAAAAGGATCGCATGTGTGCTGTGTGCAAACAAGAAATGGCAGACCGCAGCACAAACTATGCTGACGAGTCCCAAACCATGGGTCTTTGTCCAATTTGCAAGGTTAACTACATAACCGAGGACGAGTCTGTTTGCGAAACATGTATCGGTGAATCTGATTTGTCTGAGGACGAATTGGATGCACTCTACGGTGGTGTCGAGATGGGTAAAGACGATGATGAGATGACAGATGACGATGAAGAGTTAGAAATCCTTAGCATGGAAATTGAAGAGGAAATGGAAGAGGACGAGGAGGATGAACTAAAAGACGCCCTTGACGAACTTGAACAAATTGATACCGAAGATTAATATTCAAAGGGGAAATTGCTCCCCTTTTTTCTTACGCCCTTCTAAGGAACACTCTGTTACTTGTAAATACATCCAGCACTGACCCACCACCGCCATTAACAGCCCACAGCACGCCGTTAGGGATTTCAACACCTACGTTAGACGCAAGCTGGTCACGCGCCTCTATTGTGTAGAACACGCGCAAATTAAACGAAGGTTCACCCTGCAACAGCAAGTACACACGCCCATGCCTTGTGTTTGCACCGGTACTGCCTATATGCCTTATCGTACCGCCAGCTACCCTGCGGAATTGGACACTCATCTCTGCACGGCCGCCAACCTCGACCTCTAGGTCTAACACACCAACCACGTTCTGCGCGGTAAGATTTCCATGAAAGCCTCTGAATGTTAAACTTGGCGATGTTGCTAATTGGTTCCAGAAAACCACCTGCACTCGCCCAGTCCGCGTCGACACATGCACATCGCCACGCATTCCAATAGCAGCACCAGTCGCACCTAGGGTCACAGCACCATAGCTCGAAGAGACGTAGCTGGCACCATCTACACGCGATACGTTAACAACTCCAGAGCCAGATGCAACGAAGCGCATATCGCCGTTAACCTCGCGACCCGTTATGCTTGCAGCTCCTGTATCCATGTCTATGGAACCGTTAACTTGGTTAAATCTCATCCACCCTGCACCTGTGCTTTTCCATGTCACATCGCCACCGATAACCGCACTGTTTGACGCGGGTATCAGGCTACTCACCCTTGCGCCCCAGCCATCAACCTCCAGATTCCCCGCGATGTTTCGGAATTCGAACAACCCACCTAATGAATAAATTCCGACCGACCCGCCAACATTGTGAAACCCGTTCACACCCGAGGAACGATATAGACTGACGCTTCCGTTGACATCTCTGAAATGATTTGTTCCACCAGCACGATATAGGTCCAAATGGCCAACAGGCTGGAATGTATTGACACGCGGTGCGCCTCTGTAAATTTCAAGTCTGCTTAAGTTAAACTCGAACGGTCTTGCCTCGGTTGGCAGTGCCGGGAAAGTAATCTCACCACGCGCGCCCTCTAACCTGACACTGTCTACATCCATGTACAAAGCATCCCCAAATCCTTGGAAAGTGACGTTACTAAACCCTGTTCGTAGAATAAAGTTATATGGGACACCGCCCTGTATATCGTCTGACAATAAGTTAATTTCGATACGCGCAACTCGCCCTGGCAGGATACCTAAAGGCTCTATAATGCGAATCTTGCTCCAAATCTCGCCGTTCAAATTCACTTGGTACAAATTCACAAGAGTCCGGTCAATATTATTGAAACTGACCCCTGTTACGTCTTCAAACACCGTAACAGCCATCAGGTCATGGAAGCCTTCTTTGTGGATGTGGACACGAATATCCACGTTGTTTGCATCTATAATAAGGTTACGATTACTTAAGATATCCTGAACAATCTGTCCGCCGTGTCTGGTATATGTCCTACTAACATTAACAGAGCCAATACCAAAAATCCTGAGCTGCGGCGCAATAAACATGAACGCCACCCAACAAGCAACAATAAAAACCACGCAAAGCACGGCAATAGCAAAAAAGAACACGAGACGGCGCATAGTTAAGTGTACACCGAAATAAACCAGTCGCAAGAACAAAATTTTCACGCAAACATATACTGCAAGTAAACACTACTGTCTTACATAGCTCCCCTTAGGGGGTCTATGTAAGGAGAGAAAAATGATAAATCAAGCAAATCTAGGGTTCCAGCTATGTGGAAGACGTCGCCACATCGAAACAAATGAAGTTCACCTTCAAAAAATGGAAATCGAGTTTGAAAAGCACGGTCCAGAATGCAAACATGTTGTGGCAGGGGAAGAAGTCGAGTTCCGAATTATCGTCAAGAACAAAAGTGAAATGGAAGTCAGGGGCGTTATATTCAGCGATCCACTCAGCAGAGACTTTGAATACGTTCGCCACAGTTTCCATGTTGATGGTCAGCAACGCCTTCCTATTATCTTCCGTCACACAATATACCACCTGTTAGGAACATTGTCGCCAGGAGAAGAAAAGGTCATCACGTTCAAAGTGTGCATCTTAAAAGAGCAACGCGAAGAGAATCTATGGGCGCCACCATGGGGACCGGGCGGATTGCCACCTTTCTTCAGACTGGTAGGAGACGACATCGAGCAAGTATCTACAGACTAGTATCAATAAATTAAAAAAGAGGGAGCACCCCTCTTTTTTAAACTTCCCCGGTCTCTGATGCTGGTGCATTTTCCTCTTTTGGTAATACATCGTCCTTGAAACTCTCACCACAATAGTTGCAACGCCAAAATGTTTCTTTGTGATATGTTTCTCTTTCGCTTTTAACACCGAATCTGAATAACCATCTAATAATTCTCCAAGGCAATGTTATTACCCAGATAAGAAATCCACGCCTTTCTACGTTGCTTTTTTGGTTGTGTGCGGTGACCTTTATCGCGGTACCGCGATTACATTGTTTACATTGCATACACTTCCCCTCCTACTGTTTGGTTCCACAACCAGAGCAGAACTTCGCCCCTGGCTTTAATTCAATTTTACAATTTGAACATGATGGTATGACATCCAATTTCTTACCACATCCACCACAGAACTTTGCCCCTGGTGAAATTGCGGTTCCGCATTTTTTGCAGAAATTTCCACCTGCTGCGGGTGCTGCTGCTGCTGGTGATTTTGCTTGTGGACTGGTTGCAAGACCACTGCCTTGGTTGGTGTCTTGGACGTTGTTCATCGCCATTCCACCGCCCATATTGCCCATCATTCCCAATCCCATCATTGCACCACCAAAACCAGCAGGGTTGTTAGACATATCGCGCATTGCTTGTGCTTGTTGCATCGCGACAAAACTTCCCATCTTGTCGTTAAGAATTCCAACGCTACTGCGACTGTCGATTGCGCGCTCGACCTCTTCTGGGAACGAAATATTCTCGACAACGAAGACAGTTAACTGCATACCAATATTGTTGAATTTGGGTTGCAGTGCATCACGCGCGATGGCGTTAAAGTCTTTTAATTTGGTACTTAAATCAATCGCACTGTATTTGCTGTTTGCGATGATGTCAGAGATACTACTTGTGATAAGAGACCTCAGCTTCTCGCGAATGTTCGCAACGGTGAACTCGTTACGTGCACCAAGCAGCTCTAACAAAAGCATCTTTGGGTCCGTAACCTTAAAGTTATAGGTACCAAAACCACGAATACGAATGACACCGAATTCTGGGTCACGCATAGTGAACGGATTGGCGGTCCCCCACTTTTGCCCCGTAAACTGAGTCGTGTTGACAAAGAACACGTCACACTTGAACGGGCTGTTGAATCCTTTGTTCCAATTCATCAACGTTGTCAAAATTGGAAGATTAGGCGTGTTCAGTTTATAACGACCCGGCGCAAAAATATCCGCAAGTTTACCCTCTTTCACGAAAAGTGCAACCTGTCCCTCGCGAACAATAAGTTGCGACCCGTTCATGATTTCAACGCGGTCGTTCATTGGAAATTTATAGCAAATCAAATCGGTCCGAGTGTCTGTCCACTCGATAACCTTTAAAAGCTGTCTTCTTAGAAACATTATAAAGCCTCCTTAACAGATATAGTATAGATGAAAACCATTGAACTAGCAAACGATTAGATTGCCAACTCCACAGGAACCTCGCTACGCGAGAACCCTGGGCATTAATGTTGGATTACGGTGACTATACGGCACTTGCCATTGCATCCCTCAACGCCTCTGCAAGTACCATAACTTCTTCAGCAGTTAATTTTGTTAAATAAAACAATGCGTTTTCTGCTGCAAACAATGCAGTACGGAAAGCATCATAATCTTCGTTGTTACCAAAGTCAGAAACACTCAACCCGCGTGTATAAGATTCCGCAACCATCTCTGCAAGACCAATCCCAAATCCACTGCCACCGCCGACGACAACGCCAAGCGTCACCACAGCGTCGGCACCAGGAGCAATACCAAGAATCATGCGCATAACACCCAGCGTGTCTTCATGCGTAGATAGAACAAGGTCGCCAGGTCTGACAGTATCACGATACGCAGGTGCGCCAAACAGATCATCGAGGTATATTTCATCTTCTTCTATTGACGAAGTTGTCGCAAATATCATCGCGCCAGGCGGTCTGCCCCACGGATTGTTGCCGCCGCCTGTTGGAGGCTGCCAAATTGTCGTTCCGAAATGAACGATTCTTGCATCACCCGTTCCTGTTATTGCAGAAACGTGCCTTAACATACCTGGCCAGTTCGCGTTGTGTGTACGAACCCAATGACCAACGGCAATCTGAGATCGGTATTGTGAAATCGCAGATGGAAATAATTCACTTATTGGAATGTTTGCACCGGAAATATCTACACCGGTACTGAATACTGTGTCACCATCACCCGGACCATCAAGGCCCGCCGCACTTTGCAACATAGCCAAACTGACATGCAAAGCTGGACGAATTCCAAGTGTACCTGTTGTAACAGTACTTCCTGCGTTTGCTGTCGCAGACACCGCCCCGGCAGCCGTTACGTGAGCCGCCATTCCGGCAACATGCGTCACGGTCGGAACTGTTTGGCTTTCATGTCGAGAAATAACTGTTCGTCCTTGTCCATAGTTATATGGACTTATGTAAACTTGGAATGTGTTAATGACCACACCCACAGAGCGAGGCTGAGTGAAGGACCACACCCCCTCAGTACCAGGCGCAAGACGTTCTGTACCAACATTATGCCAATCCCAATAAGAATACCCACCATAACTAAACGAACCGAAATGCTGATCCCGAACAAACGCACGCCATTGTGTGCCTGTCGCCGCAGTTACACCATTTCTTGTCGCGGTACGAAGCCAAGCAGTCGAACCGGTACCAGCCCTGGCCGCAGCATTCAAACCCCATGCACCACCATCCTGGATATCAGCACCCCTTGGCAACCAGATTTGGTCATTGGTATTGGCATTATCAAGGCTGCTGCCCAAAGTAGGTATATTAGCAGTTCGGACACTGGTTGGCCATGCTGTTGTCACCGCGTTAAAGTCAGCAACCATTTGTGTACGAAGGTTACTGGACGAGTAGACTTGGGAACTTGCGTTGGCATTTGTATGGAATGCAAGGTTACGATATGTACCGACCGCATAGAATGTAACGCGGTCACCGGAGATACTTGCCATACGCCAGTTCATGTTACTAAGGGCTTGAGCGGTTCCTGTTCCAGTTTGTTGGAACAGTCTGAACTGATGCGTTCTGTCGACTATGCTACCGCTGGCAATGTTATCGATAATGTTTTGGGCTTGTGCGCCGTTCATCATTCCGTATTGATTAAACAGTGGTGTATTAAAGGGACTGGCACCAAGATCACTTCCACCCAAGCTGATAATAGCAAGAGCGGTGCCACCAAGGGCGAACGTGAATGTCAAGAATGCGACTGTTAACAATGCGGTTAACTTGCGATAAATTGGCACCATGCAACAACCCCTCCTCTGTTTTGGATTAGTATATGGTAACATGCTGACCTCTATTCTAGCAAGGCTTTTCGACATAACCAAACAAAAAAGGGCATCTGCCCTTTTGGTTTAAACTAACTCGATAATCGCCATTTCTGCGTTGTCGCCAGAGCGTGGACCCAGCTTAAGGATACGAGTATATCCTCCGCGCTGCCCAAGCTCCTTCGCACGTTTTGCATATTTCGGTGCGTATTCGTTGAAGATTTTTTCCACAAGCGGATGGTTGATGTTCTTTGTGCGGTTTGTAAAACTGCGTTTAGATTCGCCTTTGGTCTTTACTTCGTGCAAGTCATAAACCTTAGCCATAATCGCACGACGAGCAGCAAGCTTCATTGGTCCGTCAACGATAATGGTTTTTTCAACTGTAACGCCTTTTGCGTTAACTGTTGGCTTTTTGGTTTTTACAACGTCTAAATAACTGTCCATAGCAAGTGTTATGATTTTCTCGGCATAACTGCGTAGACTTTTCGCTTTTGCGACTGTTGTTTCGATTCTGCCTTCCCACAAAAGATAGCTGGCTTGGTTTTTAATCACTGCCATTCTTTGGTCGGTTGGTCTTCCATGCTTCGCGTTCATTAAATATTCTCCTCTTCAGGTTTAAGTCCAAGGCCAAGGCTTTCAAGTTTAAAGATAATCTCGTCTAAACTCTTACTTCCAAGGTTTCTTACACGCAACATCTCGTCTTTTGTACGACGTGTAAGGTCGTCAATAGTGTGGATGTTTGCACGTTTCAAGCAGTTATTGGAACGAGGGGAAAGTTCCAAGTCCTCGATAGAAGTTTCAAGCAATTTAATCTTGGTTTCTTCTTTACGGTCAACAAGTGTGCGCATGTCAACCATGCTGTCGACAAGGTTGATAAACATAGACAGGTGCTCGTGCACAAGTTTCGCAGCAAGTGCCACAACTTCTTTTGCGAGGACAGAGCCGTTAGTTGTTACTTCAAGAATCAACTTGTCAAAGTCAATACGCTGGCCAACACGTGCAGCCTCGATATAGTAGTTAACCTTTTCGACTGGGCTGAACAGACTGTCTACCGCGATTGTGCCGATGTTTTCGGTTGCGCCTTTGTGGTCTTTTGCAACCACGTATCCGCGACCACGACCGACGATAAGTTCCATACTCAGTTGGTGACCACCGTCAAGAGTACAAATCAAGTGGTCAGGGTTGCAAACGCTGATGTCGCTGGACATTTCCAGGTCTTTTGCGTAAATAGGACCAGCAGTCTTCTTGTTGATGCGCATTACGCCTTTGAAGTTCATGTCTTCAGAAACAGTTTTGACAACAAGTCCCTTAACGTTAAGAACGATGTCCGTTACGTCCTCCACGACACCTTTTACGGTTGTGAATTCGTGGCTGATGCCTTGAATACGAATAGCAGTTACCGCTGCCCCTGGCAAGTTAGAAAGAAGAACCCTTCTCATCATGTTTCCAAGAGTTGTTCCGTATCCACGCTCCAGTGGCTCTACCACAAAAGTTGCGCTTTTGCCGCTTAGCGTTTCGTTCGCTTCCATTCTTGGTTTTTCTATTTCCATCTTCATCTTATAAAGTACCTCCCAAAATATCAGTCCCCAATTCCAATCTTATGTTTACTTAGAGTACAACTCGACAATCAAGTTTTCTTGAATGTTAAGATCAATATCGTCACGTGCAGGAAGCTCCAGGATTTTCCCTGTTAACTTCACGCCGTTGAACTCAAGCCACTTTGGTGTTACAAGTTTCTGCCCTTTCAGATCTTTGAACATCTCAAGGTTTTGCTTGTTTTCTTTGATTGAAATGATGTCACCCTTTTTCACTCGGTATGAAGGAATGTTTACTGGGTTACCGTTAACAGTAATGTGACGGTGAGAAACGATTTGACGGCTTTCTGCCCTGGATGAACCGATACCCATACGGTAAACAACGTTATCCAGACGACGCTCTAATAAAGAAAGTAGGTTCTCACCTGTAACTCCTTTGATACGAGCAGCTTCTTCGTATGTCAAACGGAACTGCTTTTCAAGCACTCCGTATGCACGCTTTACTTTTTGCTTTTCGCGAAGTTGCACACCGTATTCTTTTTCTTTGCGGCGCATAAGTCCGTGTTGCCCTGGAACAACTGGCCTTCTTTCCATAGCACACTTAGGCGAAATGCAACGCTCACCTTTAAGGAACAGTTTCATGCCTTCACGTCGGCATTGTCTGCAACTTGGTCCTGTTTCTCTTGCCATCTTACTTTCTTCTCCTTTTTGGTGGTCGGCATCCATTGTGCGCGATTGGACTGACGTCTTTTATAGAAGTAACTTCAAGTCCCGCGGTCTGCAACGCACGAATAGCGTTTTCACGTCCATGCCCTGCACCTTTTACGTATACGTCAACTTTTTTAACGCCCATATCTTTCGCAGCAAGACCAGCTTTTTCCGCAGTTGTTTGCGCCGCGAATGGTGTTGACTTACGACTTCCTTTGAAACCGCTTGTTCCACCACTTGCCCATGTCTGCACTGCACCTGATTGGTCCGTGATTGTGACAATAGTGTTATTAAAAGACGAACTGATGTACGCCTGTCCATGAGCGGACGAGTGCGTGACTTTTTTCTTTTTCTTTGCAACCGGCTTTTTCTTCATCGCCGCTTTAGGTTTTTTCTCTGCCATTACTTTTTCTTACTCCTTGTCACCATTTTCTTTGGACCTTTACGGGTACGCGCGTTTTGCTTTGAAGATTGACCACGAACAGGAAGACCTTTTCTGTGGCGAATACCACGGTAGCAACCAATTTCGGTCAAACGCTTGATGTCCAAAGCCACGTCACGACGCATGTCACCTTCGACCTTTACATTTTTGTCGATGTATGTACGAATTGTGTTAACCTGTTCATCTGTTAGGTCTTTTGTCCTAATAGTTGGGTCGATATTACACTCTGCGCAAATCTTTGTTGCGATTGGTTGCCCAATACCATAAATGTAACAAAGCGCATATTTAATGCACTTGTCTTTAGGGATATCAATACCTGCTATACGTGCCATTCTCTCTCCTCTCCTACCCTTGAGTCTGCTTGTGCTTTGCAGACTTTGGACAAATCACCATAACCTTGCCCTCACGCTTAATTATTTTGCAATATGGGCAGATTTTTTTTACTCCTGCTCTGACCTTCACGATGGTTGTCCTCCTTGTGGCTGTTCACTTCTTGGTTTTCCCCTCCAGACGATACGTCCTTGGGTCAGGTCATAGGGGCTGAGTTCGATTTTCACAACGTCGCCTTCTAGAACCTTAATGTTGTTTTTGTAGAGTTTCCCGCTTAGATACGCGAGGACAGCATGACTAGCCCCTGTGCGCGCGTTAACAACTTCGACCTTGAATTTCGCGTTGCGCATGACTTCAATGACTTTCCCCTCGACTTCAATTCCGTCTTTACTCACAGATTAGAGCATATCACAACTAAATGTACTTGTCTAGGGGTTTTTTCACAATTTCAACTGACTCTCAAAGCAAGAGCATCCCTTAAAACATCGGCGGTCGCGATAATCTGGACTGTTGTTAATGTATCCAAATAAAACGCAGCATTCTGCGCGTTGTACAGTGCCCTGGTAAATGCATCCCAGTCCGCATCCGTCGCAAAATCCACGCGCTGCAAGTCCAAGTCAAGTGCGACATTAATTAATTCCGCCAACCCCTCCCCAGGGCTGATAACATGACCAATTGTCATACCCAGAGTTACGATTGGATTTGAGCCAGAGCCAATTGCGTCAATCCGTCGCATAATTGGCACACCGTGATATAAAGACTTGACCCAGTCCCCCACTGCGATGGCTGTACGATAATCAAGTTGCGTTGGGAATAAAGTGTTCATCAGAATGGTGTCTGACGACGTTGTATTTGCCGGGGTCAAGAATATGGTTTCTTGACGTGGCGGAAATGGGGTGTCACTCGTTGCCGTGTGTGCAGCAAGTATCGTATTGCCAAACGGTGGTTCACTAATTGCAAACAGCTCGACAATAACTTGACCCTCGCCTACATGAAAATCTCCACTGCTGATTGTAAAATGGATGTCAGCGAAGACGCTGGTTATTACTCCTTGGTCTATATAGGGCAAGATATCCACCCCTCTCAAAGAAATCCATGTGAAATTATCGCTAGAGGATCGGAAATGAAACATTCTTGCAGC
>Ga0123355_10012092_pt1 | contig 13352 bp, 10 predicted proteins | sample TergutEmb28metaG_3_FD_89872 | JGI IMG/M metagenome (GOLD analysis project Ga0123355, IMG submission 89872) | Embiratermes neotenicus P1 segment gut microbial communities from Petit-Saut dam, French Guiana - Emb289 P1 | ecosystem: Host-associated > Arthropoda: Insects > Digestive system > Gut ...
TATCCACCAGTACAACAAGATGCCCTTCATGGAATACGACAAGACCCTGGAAGCAACAGCCCCAAGCCGTGACATAGCTGAAGCTATTCAAGGGTTAAAACAGCGCAAAATGGAGTTGCTGGAGCATGACAAAATACCCACACATAGGCTACTCGTGGACTATTTCAACGGGGAAATCACCCGTTTCGAAGGCATATTAAAAGATATGAAGCATGTGAAAAATACCGATTACCCCCAAGTCGACGAGGTGTTTCGCACGGTGCTAGAGGATGTTTGGGCGTGAAATCATTGTTTGCCAAAAGTGAATACGACTTTTTGAAGACTAATCCTGACTTAAGCAATGTAATCTACTTAGTCAGGAGCGGTTCCTATGCCTATGGAACAACCATCCAGGACAGTGACATAGATTTGCGCGGGGTTTTGGTGGAGCCAAAGCCCTATCTGTTCGGCCTGCAAACCTTTGAACAGTTTGAGGATTTGCCCACCGATACCGTAATTTATGGGCTAAGGAAGTTTGCATCGCTGCTGTCAAAAGCAAACCCCAACACCATTGAGCTACTTGGTGTAGAAGATGACTGTATCGAGCTAATCACCAAGCAGGGCGAAATGCTAAGGGACAATGCAGAGCTATTCCTTTCCACAAGGGTTGCAAGCAGTTTTGGCAATTATGCCCTTGCCCAGCTTCGCCGTTTGCAAAATGCCCTTTACAGAAACGCCTATACTGATGTTCAACAACATGAGCATCTAAAAACTACGCTTAATGCGCAAATGGAGCATCTCCAACGTACCTATTCAAATTTTGCTGAAGGCTCGATAGAATTTTTCTCAGATGACAATGGCTTGCTTTTTGACATAGACTTAAAAAAATATCCTGTTGTTGATTTTGTCGGCATTTATTCTGAGCTGGCAAGCATAGTAAAGAGCTATAACAGGCTTAATCACCGAAACAATAAAAAATCCGATACAAAGCTTCACAAGCACGCCATGCATTTGATTAGGCTTTTAATGACCGGAACAGATATCTTGCTTGGAAAAGGCATAGTTACAAGACGTAAAAATGAGCAGTCGTTGTTAATGGATATTAGGAATGGGAAACTGCCATTTGATGAAATCTTTAGTCTGGCGAATGAGTTTCAAAAAGGCTTTCACGACGCGGCTGGAAAAACAACATTGCCATACGAGCCTAACACAGAGGCGATTAACCGGCTGATGATAGATATATATGAGATGAATATGTAATAGAGACTGTCGCTTCTTTACATATACGGTGAGGTTGTGTACAATTTGAGCTGGCAATCTATAGCTTGATGGTAATGCACAACATGTCTATCTGTCAGGAGGGAATCATGTCAGTCGTTCATTTTGGCAAAACAATCACAGAACTACGCAGGCGCAAGATGTGGCAACAAGAGCGAGTAGTTGACAATCTTGCCAGTTACTTTCCTGTTATACACCGGTTAGAAAAAGGCGCATTTTTACCAAGGGATGAGGTAATACAGGAGATATTAGATGCACTAGAATCACCGATGGATGAGTTTGTATGTACTCATTTCGAGACTCAAGCCATGGAGACTAGCTTGCTTTGCACAGACTTGACCCATACGCTGGACATTGGCAATCTGGACGAAGCCAAAGAAATCTATGCGCAAATTTTGTCCACAGAAGGCACTGCGTCTCAACTTGTTACCATGCAATTCTTATTAAGCCAAAAAGCAAGAATGATGGAGTTAGCTGAAGAGCCAGACGACAAAGTTTTGACAATCGTAAAAGAGGCACTAGGCATAACTTACGAAAACTTAACCAACGGAAGCCCAGGTAAGGATGTGCTGGTTTTTGATGAACCTGAGTTGTTTCATACATTAGCCAGAGTTAGCGCAAGGCAGGGTAATGTGGCTATAGCAATACAAATACTAACGGATACAAAAAACGGACTTTTGCGGCAACCAACCGGCGAAAGAGAGCGCGACAGACGCATTGCCCCAATCTTGCTAACCTTAGCCGATTATCAGCTTATGACACAAGCATACAAAGATGCGTATGATTCTTGTGAGCTGGGGTTTCATATATCAGCAACACGGGGTGCCGGCCAGGGTGCACCTGAGTTTATATTGCGCAAAGCACAGGCACTGCAAGGCCTACGGCGCACAAAGGAGTGCGCACCGTTACTTAAAATGGCATATGCGGGATTTCTGATACTTGGCCAAAGGGAGCATGCTAACAATGCAATGCTCATGTATCAAGACCTTTTTGGCGAAAAGTTTAACACATATGGCATGGAGAAACTGGACATCCCCCAAGCCGCAAGGCAAAACTACGCCCGGGGAAACATACCGCCGTGTAGCCATGTAGGTGAAATGATACGTATATTGCGCAATGAAGCGGGGATTTCCCTTGGCGAGTTATCCCAGGGGATATGTAGCATTGCAAATCTTGGCAAGCTGGAAAACAAACAAATTAGCAGGCATATGCATTATGTTGAGCCGCTGCTAGAACGGCTAGGGCGTGACGCATTGCTGTATTGCAATTTCTTCTTGCGTGCGGATGACTTTGAGGCTAGGGAGCTAAGGGATCTTATTGACTTGCTTATGACTGACTGCAAATTTGAAGAAGCCGCTGAGCAACTGGATAAGCTAAAAAAGTACAATGCTTATGGGTCAAGGGCCAATTTGCAATTTGTGTTAAGGGCCGAAGCAACATTGGCAGAGGCTTTTGACAAAGCCAGTCCAGATGAAATGCATGAGTTGCTTCTTAAGGCGTTGCATATCACATGGCCAGGCTACGATGAGACTAAAATAACACAGCAACCCCTAACCATAGACGAAACCGTACTAATCAACCATATCGCGATAATTTATATGCAGCAAGGAGAATTAAGAAGAGCCTCGAAAATACTCGAGGCCCTGGCTGACAATTTAGACAGACGTTACGTTGACGAGCGGTTAAAAGCTAGTGTACATGAGGCGGTAATGCTAAACCTATCTGCGTGCTATGGTAGGATGGAAAGACGCCTAGAGGCACTGGAAGTGATTGACGATGCCGAACAGTTTTCCAGGAGCCGAGTGCGTTGCTGGTCGTTGACCAGCTTGTACGCTAACAAGGCGTTTAATCTGTTCCAGCTAGGTGACGCAGAGCAAAGTCTGGCATGTTACGCGCTGTCATATTATGTTGCGCTTATGTTTGGTGACTATGGAAAAGATCGAACTATATACTTTATACGAAAACGCACAAAGGAGTTTTTTAGTATTGAGTTCGATTAGGAGCGAGTTTTAAGTCCTGACTCATCATCCAAGGGCCTAATCACAACAGTGCAATCATCATACCCAGCCGCCGCTTCGCCATGCGCCATGGGAGTGCCCACAAACGCACAAACCAACACCACCGCCACAAACATTCTTTTTGCAACTGCGAAACATTTCTTCATACTAATACCCCTTTCGTAATAGCCGCACCTAGTCAGCCACTCATGTAGCTGCCAGTGCGGTTTTTTTGTACGCAAATTGTGGCAAAATCCGCAATTTTACGACACTGCATATTTTGAGAATAAAATTTCTCAAAATATGCAGTGTTGGGGTGGTGGTTTGGTTGTCATACTGTCTGCATGAAGCTTAGCGCGGCAATGAACGCAAGTGCCGGCGATGACAAATGAATCTAGGGGAGTGTTAACATGATGAAAAAAAGTCGTTATGCAAATGTTCAAACTTTTAATGGGGAGAGTGTAATACATAACACACTCTTCGGCGGGATGCTTAAAGCAAAATGTGATGACTCACGGGCATTTCTTAAGAGTCTCGAGAGTACAGATCGTTTTGAATTTAACGAAAGTGAAGAGTTTCACAGCGTCTTGAAAAGAATGCGGATGATTGTGGATGACGACGTGGACGAATCCCATCTTGTTGATTTTTATTTCATGGGAAGCCAAGGGCATACCCTGTTTATTATCCCAATTGTTACAAGGCAATGCAACTTCCGCTGTACGTATTGTTACGAAGATTTCAGGAATGAGAGAATGGAAGAAGAAACATGGGATAATCTCTATAGCGTTATTGAGCAGTTAATAGAGCAGAAATCCTATAAAACTATATGCATTTCTTATTTCGGCGGAGAACCTATGCTAGAGTACGAAAGCATATGCCGCTTTGCGGGGAAAATACAGGAGCTGGCTGAAAGTAAAAATATTACAAACTATTCATCCATGACTACAAATGCATATCTTCTGACAGAGGAAAAGCTGGGTAGGTTAACAGAGCTAGGAGTTCAGGAATTTCAAATTACTGTTGATGGGTTTGAAGAAACCCACGATAAAGCTAGGTTTTTAACAGGCGGCGGCAAAACATGGCAGACAATTATGGATAACTTGATAGCGGCGAAAAATAGCGACTATAAGTTCAAGATAATGCTCAGGACAAACTTTACAGAAGAAATTTTTCAGCATATTAATGAGTACATGGAATACATGGGCAAACATTTCAAAGGCGATGAACGGTTCACATACCATTTTGAGGCGGTAAAGGCCCTGAGTCACGAGAGAAACATCGGCCATATGGGTTATGACAGCGAATCTTATATGTCACATGAGATAATGATGACGTCTCAGAAAGCTGGATTAACCATACAAGCTAGCAAGGCCGCCCTCTATCCTTTTGGCTTTGTCTGTTATGCGTCTAAGAGTGATAGTTTTACTGTCGATTGCGATGGTACACTATTGAAATGTACCATTATGCTTGATGAAGATACAAATAAAGTTGGTAGCATTGCAGGTGGGAAGCTTTGCGTCGAAGACCATGCACTGTCGCAGTGGACAAGAATCAAACTCCCAGATAAGTGCAACAACTGCAAGATTATGCCTGTGTGTTACGGGAAAAAATGTCCCTTGAATGGGTCAGAAGAATACTGCCAGCTTCTTATTGGAAAATACGAAGATGCACTTATATCTTCATGCATGTAATATTTTTTAGCATGGGATTGACTAGCCATATGTAAATAAATAGAAAGAGGTGTTTTTATGCAATATGAAATACTACAACCTAGCACTGGGATGCCTGGAGCAGAGATCGCGGCCAGCGACCTTAATGGATGTCCCAACTTTGGTATATGTGTAAATCTTCCATGCACAAATCTCATTGGATGCGGCAGTGGAGGCCTTAACCCGCTTTGTAGCTGCCCTCCGCAAGTCTGGAATTGCCTTATGTGTGCGCCCAACAGGAACTGCGTAGGCGGCCCATCTGATTGCGCTGGCCCAGTACCAGGGTCTATTGACCAGATTGAGTACTATTAAGTCAGCGTAAATTAAAGGAGGTGTTTTTATGCAATATGAAATATTGCAACCCAGCACTGCAATGCCTGGGGCTACATTTGGGGCAAACGGCGTTAACGTGCCTTGCGTTATGGTCATCTGCACAGTGAATCCTTCATGCCCGCCACTAGGAAACATACTTTGCAGTTGCCCTCCGCAAGTTTGGAATTGCCTTATGTGCGCGCCCAACAGGAACTGTGTTGGTGGCCCGTCTGAATGCCCTGGCCCAGTACCATGGTCTAATGACCAGACAGAGTACTATTAAATCTATACAAAACTGAAGTAGTAATTGTGTAAAGCTAGCAACAAAGTCTAGCTTAGTATATATGGTTGGTCAAATTCATATTTAAGCATACCATGTTGCCCTAGTGTGCATGGTATGCTTTTAGCAATTCAAGAAAACGGCAAGTTGGTAAGGTCGTATTAACATGTTATTTTCAAATATGGGGTGCGCGTATGAGCAATACAAGAGACTACATGAATGATAATAATATGCCAGTGTGCGCAGATAATAATTTGCCGCCTGTGCAAGCTAGTAATATTGATAAATGGATCAAGCGTAGCATTATTCTTTTCATTATTGTTGTAATTCCACAACAAGTACTAGAAATATTCCCTGGCATATTAGTGTGGCCCTTTTACAGATTGTTCGAATCGGTCTTGCCAGCAGATTCATTAGAAGCAATTATATATATTTTAGCGACAATACTGTTTTATGCTGTTATGATTCCTCCAATTATCATGGTGGGGAGAATAGTTAATAAAAATGGCTTTAAGTTTGCGCTTGGTGTAAAAGGGTTTATTGTCGGATGTTTAGTATCTCTGCCTGCAATTGTTATGACTATGTATTTGATATATTCCAACCGATTTCATGCGCCAGAGCCAGCGCCGGCTATTAGCTATGTACTTTCTAATATCACGCCCTTTCGTTTGTTCAGTCTCATAGCAATTAATGGCTATGAAGAAGTTTTTTATCGGGCACTTTTGATGACTCCTTTCTTGGTTAAGCTTAGCGATAAATGGACTGAAACTATATTGAAAAGGGTATCACTTGTACTTGTATGTGGTGCTATATTTTGGATTTTGCACTCCAAAGCTTCCTGGCAACACGGATTATGGGTTTTTGTATTTGGAGTCGTTATGTGCGCCGTGTATACGTATTCGAAAAACTTGTTAAGCTGTGTCGTTATGCATATATCAATTAATTTATTGGTTGGTTTTGCAGTGGTCGAGATCCCACCTATGTATTATGGGAATTGGGATGTTGTTAGAATGCTATTTGTTGATGTAAATCCCGTTGGGCTTATAGCGTTGAGTGTGTTGAGCATAGTTATTTCGGTTTTAATTACAGTGAGGGCAAAGCCTTTTATGCCAATAGAGTAGCCCATGTAATGTTAGCAAAATTTAGCTTTCAGAAAAGAAGGTAAAGCCATGACCCAACAACTATCAACCCTTCTAGCCAAAGCATCCGAAACAATAAAATACTTCAAACGCATCATGAAAATTCTATCCAGCGCAGGCAAAATATACCTGGCTATAATTGTGCTGTTTGCGGTGATTTTTGGCGTTATGCCAAGCATATCAATATTGGTAATGCAGGAGATAGTAAACAATCTACAAACGGCCGGCAGAAGCTTTGATACTATAGTCCGCTTTGTCGCAATCTATATAGCCATGGACGTGTTCAGCGGTTTTATGGGGCTTGCTTCAGGGTACATAGAATCTATTGTACAAATGAAAGCCTCCATAACTCTAAACATGTCTGTGCTCGAAAAGGTTAAGGAATTATCACTTAAGCACTTCGAGGACTCTGAAACATATAATCTCATTCAAAGAGCGGTTAGTACAAATATTAGCCAACTATTCTCGTTTTTCAAGGCATTTATTACGGTTTTTCAATCTCTTATAAACCCGGTTGCATTTAGCCTAATACTTGTAACATGGCGTTGGTGGTTGCTTCCGATTATTTTCATCATGCCAATTGCAAAGACAATTGTAACAGCTATTTTTGGCAAAAAGCAGTTTCTTATACAAAAGGAGAGAACAGGCAGAGAAAGAAAAAGATGGTATTTCCAGTTTCTATTGACCAATGACATAGCCTTTAAGGAAATAAAAATATTCAAACTGGGTGATTATTTCCGCGATAGGTTCAAGCTTCTAAGCCTTGATTTCCTAAAACAGGATAGGAAACTTTTGAATCAAATGACAGGCGCGCAATTACTTCTTATGATTGCTGACCAAATAATATCAGCTGGGGTGTTTGTGTATGTTATTATGCAGGCATTTGTAAGCAATATACTATTGGGTGATTTAATAACATACACACGAAGCATATCAAGCATAAAATCGAGCACACAGGGCTTTCTATCTCAGATAAATTCCATATATCAGAATGTACTTTACATTAGCATGTATTTTGAATTTATAGATATGAAAACCGATTCAGAAGCTGATAGAAATTTGCCTTCATTGTCTGGTATACCATATATAGACATCAAAAATTTGTCCTATAGATATAAAGCCCAGGGCGAGTATGCATTAAATAATGTTAACTTGCGAATAGAGAGCGATAGCCTAATTGCGTTTATTGGCCAAAATGGATCGGGAAAGACCACTCTTGTAAAAATTCTTTCAACTTTGTACGATGATTACGAAGGCGAAATTTTCTACGGTCAAAAAAATATCAGAGAGACGGACTCGGAAGACATACAGAAAAAAATCGGACTTTTGTTTCAAGATTATGTTAGGTATGAGCTTACGGCAAAAGAAAATGTTGCTCTAGGTCAGCTTGACAAATTTGATGATGAAGAGGCGATTCATCAAGCATTGGCTAAAACAGGAATGACCGATAAGATTACCGACCCAGATGTTCAGCTTGGACATTGGTTTGAGGAGGGGACACAATTATCTGGAGGCGAATGGTTACGCATTGCGTTAAGTCGTGCGTTTATAAGGGATGCCGACCTCTACTTGCTAGACGAGCCAAATTCTGCTCTTGATTCTGTTTCAGAAAGGCAGGTATTAAAATCGTTTAAGGAGCTATCAAAGGGTAAAATAGGGATTATAGTTTCCCACAGGATTGCGAGCATTAAGAATATTGCCGACAAGATTATTGTCTTTGATAATGGCTCAATTCAAGCTATGGGAACCCACGACGAACTATTGGCCATGTCTAAGGTGTATCGCGATTTGTACGAGCAAGAAGGCGGTGTTTAGTATGGTATACGGCCATGCCACCACCATGCTCCACAACGGAAAGAGCACCGAGTACTTTACTGTAGACTACACAGGCACCCAAAGCAACAACTCAGCTAATTACAACTCCACCAACGTGGAATACCCTGTACTAGACAAACCAATAATCGAAGCAGATATACAGGCCTTCTTCCCTGAAGCAGTGGCGGCAGTAAACCGCCACCGCATGACCCTATGCCTAGCTCATATAAAAAAGCAATCCACCATTATCCTACTTGATGACACCAGACTCACAAAACCCCAGGAATATGTCCTTCTTACTTTAGAAGACAACCACAACCCCAATGAAACCAGGGCACTAATCGGCATTTATCCACATGTTGCCCCAAACTTACTTCCGCAAATAAGAAGCACAAAGGACTGGCTACTAACCCGTCGGAAGCTAAAAAAAACCATTCCCAAGGGCAAATACCCAGTAGTGTTTGCTCCCGGTATTGGCGGCATCCTAATGCACGAAATTGTGGGGCACCCCTTCGAACTTCACCGGCCTTACGCACAGCACTCGCCTGCCAATCTTAATAAAGGCCATCAACTGTTTAGCAGCAACCTATCTGTAAAAGACGTGCCTCTTTCACTGGTATGTAAAGAAGATTTTGATGACGAAGGCACACCGACCAAGGAAACAGTACTATTGCAAAACGGCATAGTAGGTATGCCTTTAACAGACTCGCGCACATGCTTACAGTTTCCTGAATATCCCCTCACCGGTAATTGCAGACGCGAATCATGCAACCACAAGCCCACACCCAGGATGTATTGTACCTATGTTGAAGATGGCACAGACAGTGCAAGCCAGGCTATTGGGGGCATCGAGTATGGTTTCTATGCGGAGGCGGTATCATACGCCATAGTTGATCATCTCGCTAATACTATTGTCATGAGTGTTGGCAAAGGCAGAATTATACGGCACGGCACGCTAACGGATGCGCCAGTTGTGTTTACAATTGCAGATAAAATGTCCGCGTTTACCAATGTGAAGCATGTGTGCAACGATGGTCTTTTGCTTCCTGGGATTTGTGGCGGTTCTTCCGGCATGCTGTACGTAGAGCACGGCTCTCCAACTATGGCTTTTGGTGGGGTGCAGGTGGTAAATGCATCTCAAGGGTTTGCCCAAACCCACTAATTATAGTAGTATAAGCTCCGCAAAATTTTCACACCGAAATGCGAAAACACTAACCTCCTACCATGGATAAAATCGTACCGACCGCTAGCGGACAAAACGAACAATATCCGTTTACCATGGCCGGGGATTGCTCCCCGCAAGGGGCTCTGTCGCTAAATCTGCGTAGAAGCGTTCGCAGATTCAGCTCTTCGTCGGCAAGAGTTTTCAGCATTCGGTACAGGGAGCCACCAATGAAAAACACACCAAAAGAATACGGCAACGAAAGCATCACAGCCCTAAAAGGAGCCGACCGCGTGCGCAAGCGCCCGTCGGTTATTTTTGGTTCTGACGGGCTAGAAGGTTGCCAGCACGCCATTTTCGAAATCATTTCAAACTCAATTGACGAAGCCCGCGAAGGGCACGGCAATAAAATCGAAATCACCCGTCATGCAGACCTTTCTATTACAGTCAAAGATAAAGGCCGCGGTATGCCCGTTGACTATAACCCCATAGAAGAAAAATTCAACTGGGAGCTGCTTTTTTGCGAACTATACGCAGGTGGCAAATACTCCAACAACGAAGAGGAAGCTAACTACGCCTTTAGCCTGGGGCTTAACGGCCTGGGCCTTTGCGCTACCCAGTACAGCAGTGAGTACATGGACGCCATAATCCTACAAAATGGCTGGCGATACACCCTTCACTTCGAAAAAGGCGAAAACGTGGGCGGCCTTATAAAAGAAGAATATAAGGGCCGAGTCACAGGCACCACAATAAAATGGCGCCCAGACACAGCTGTATTTACCGAGATAAATGTCCCTCTAAGTTGGTACAAAGACATGCTAAAACGCCAGGCCATCGTAAACGCGGGCCTGCTTTTTGTGCTTAAAGACGAAGAAAGCGGCGAGACCCACGAGTTCATATACGAAAACGGAATCCGCGACTATATTGCCGAACTTGCAGGGGAAACTGCCCTAACTGACCCGGTGCTACTTAACCACGAAACCAAAGGCCGCGACCGGGCCGATAAGCAGGAGTACAAGCTCAAATTCGAGATAGCGTTCTGCTTCTCCAATGACGTAAACGTACTGGAGTACTATCATAATTCCAGTTACTTAGAATACGGCGGCGCACCGGATAAGGCCATCAAGGCGGCGTTTGTGTCCGCTGTTGACACATATCTCAAAGCAGGCAATCACTATAAAAAGGACGAGAAAAAAGTCAGTTTCCCAGATATAGAGGAAAGTCTGATTCTTATCACCAACTCCTTCTCCACCGTGACTTCATACGAAAACCAGACCAAAAAGGCCATCAATAACCGCTTTATCCAAGACGCCATAACAGACTTTATGCGCAAGCAACTGGAGATATATTTCATAGAAAACAAGGCCGACGCCAACAAACTTTCTGCTCAAGTGCTGGCCAACAAGCGTAGCCGCGAGTCCGCAGAGAAAACCCGCATCACCCTCAAGAAAAAACTCACCGGCACCCTGGACCTTAATAACCGGGTAGAAAAATTTGTAAACTGCCGCACAAAGGACGTAAACCGCCGCGAGCTGTATATCGTAGAGGGTGACTCCGCACTGGGTAGCACCAAACTTGGCCGGGATGCGGAATTCCAGGCAATAATGCCTGTGCGGGGCAAGATTTTTAACTGCCTCAAGGCTGATTATGACCGTATTTTTAACAATGACATCATCACAGACTTGTTGCGGGTCATGGGTTGCGGCGTGGAAATCAAGCACAAAAACAGCCGGGATTTAAGCGATTTTGACATGGAAAAGCTTAACTGGCGGCGCATAATAATATGTACAGACGCCGACTACGACGGCTACCATATCCGCACCCTGATTTTGACCATGTTATACAGGCTTACCCCGTCGCTAATAGAAGCGGGGAAGGTGTATATCGCCGAGTCGCCGCTATTTGAAATCACCGCAGGTAAGAAAACCTTTTTCGCTTATACAGAAAAAGAGCGCGCCGATATTACCGCCAAACTGGAAAAGGCAGGTAGCAAGTACACCCTGCAACGCTCTAAAGGCCTGGGTGAAAACGAGCCGGAAATGATGTGGCAGACCACCATGAACCCAGAAACCAGGCGGCTGGTGCAGGTTATCCCAGATGACGCCGCAAAGACCCAGGAGATGTTTGAGACCTTGCTCGGGGACAATATCAAGGGCCGGAAATCCTTTATCGAGGACTTTGGGCATTTGTATATAGATTTGTCTGAAACGGGTTGATGTGATGCATTACGACTGCTTAATAATAGACGATGAACTAGAGATAGCATCCGGTGTGTGCGAGTACTTTAATTTGTTTGAAGTCCGTTCCCATTATGTGCTGACCAAGGATGAGGCGCTTGCTTTTTTGGAAAGCAACACCGTGGGGCTAATACTGCTGGATGTTAATCTTGGGCAGGACTCTGGATTTAATTTGTGCAAAACCTTGCGGGAGACCTTGGATATTCCCATCCTGTTTGTAAGTGCGCGCACCAGCAATGAAGATATGCTTTTGGGACTTGGCATTGGCGGCGATGATTATATAACCAAGCCATATTCCCTGTCGGTTTTGCTTGCAAAAGTCAAGGCCATACTCAAGCGGTACAGCACTAAGAATGAGAAAGCCAAGCTACATGTAGACGCGGCAACTGCGCGGATTTACCTGAACAATGTCCCGTTAGAGCTTAAAAACATGGAATACAAACTGCACAAATACCTAATGGAAAACAAGGGCAAAGTCATAGACAAAGAAGAGCTCTTTAACGAGGTATGGGGCGACAATTTTGTAGGTGACGGCACCCTTAATGTGCATGTGCGCCGCCTGCGTGAAAAAATTGAAGAAGACCCTAATGCGCCCAAACTCATAAAAACAGTGTGGGGCGTGGGGTATGTATACGAGGGTGCACAATGAAATGGTTTATCATGCTATGCTTTGCTATATTAATTGGCGGGATACTGCTGTCGTTTAGGCAGGCAGATATTTCCCACGAGCATGATATGCTTGAGGTAAACCGAATCGTTAGAAATATAGAATCAAACTGGCCAAACGCACTGTTGGGTGACTTTCCCTATACAGATATGAGCATTGTATTTGTAGAAGCGGGCGGCTCTTTACATATGTATATCCAAAACCGTGATACCTTGGTGCCTGTTATTGTGGATGGGTACAGTGTTGGTACGGTTGTACTGTTAAACGAGTTTAATGAGACGATTGCTATGGCCAGGTCGCGCTTTGGTCTTATTTTTTTTGCTCAAGTGGCACTGCTTATTGTGGTTGTGGGGTTGTTTGTGTGGCACCTTAAGAGGTCGATACTACGGCCATTTCGCAAATTGGAACGCTTTGCCGCCAAGGTGGCTGTTGGGGATTTGGATGCCCCCCTTGAAATGGATAGGGAAAACCGCTTTGGTGCGTTTACCGAAAGCTTTGACATCATGCGCGAAGAGCTTGCACAGGCACGGGAAAATGAACGGCTGGCAAATATCAGCAAGAAGGAGCTTGTTGCGTCTTTGAGCCATGATATAAAGACTCCTGTTGCGTCTATTAAAATAATTGCGGAATTGTACCAGGCAAAACATGGCAATATTAAAGAGATAAACACGATAATTGACAAGGCCGATCAGATTGACTTGCTGGTGTCTAATATGTTTTCCGCAACGCTGGAGGAGCTTACACAGCTCAAGGTTGTGCCAACAGATGTGTCTACCA
>Ga0123355_10012093_pt1 | contig 13352 bp, 9 predicted proteins | sample TergutEmb28metaG_3_FD_89872 | JGI IMG/M metagenome (GOLD analysis project Ga0123355, IMG submission 89872) | Embiratermes neotenicus P1 segment gut microbial communities from Petit-Saut dam, French Guiana - Emb289 P1 | ecosystem: Host-associated > Arthropoda: Insects > Digestive system > Gut ...
AACTGAGGCACTACTTGCATACCAAACTGAGGCACTACTTGCATACCAAACTGAGGCACTACTTGCATACCAAACTGAGGCACTACTTGCATACCAAACTGAGGCACTACTTGCATACCAAACACCGCTCTTCATGTTACATCGTGAGATAGCCTATCGACGATGGCGACATTTCTAATATGTATATACAATACCAACTTCGATTATTTCGATCCTCCACATGCGCTTTTCCGGCCACTTAGTCCTGCTATATGCAGCTGATTGTGCAGTAAATTATGTAAGCCGTTATGGGATATACACATGTTTAACTTCTGAAGAACTAAAACTCGACGCACAGAAATATATATTAGAATCTACCAGAATGCAATGGCCGTTCTTCACGTGTTGATTATAAGGTGGCAGTAACACGGTCAAGTCACCGAAAATTTTCGTTTCCCGAAACGTCGCCGTGTATCAGTTAGCGTCGTTCCCTGCTCTACTGTCGAGAGGCTGCAAGCGACTGCCATCATCCTAGCTGTCCCAACACAAGGCCAGTCTTGAAACCATTTTAATTCCGTGACCAAAGAGGATCCACCGCTTTTCCTTGATGTGCCTAAACTTACCTTCCCTCGGTCAGCAACAGTTCTATTGCAATCTGCTTCTGTTTCTACAGACTGACTGTAAGGTACTGTTGAAAGGCAGTTCCGTACTCCGGCCCTTTAACTGAGAAAAAATAGTGTCCAGTATTCGGTGGACAGATCACTGGAAGACACAAAGCCCCTCTGGACGTGGCAACAAACAGAAGCCCGCCTGATCCTGCGTATAATTGAAGGACGCTCCTTCATCCATTGGACATGAACTTTGAACTTAACTGCTCTGTGATAATGTGACATCATAAATCACGTATTTCCTTACACAGGAAATTAAAAACAAACAAACAAACAAACAAAATTTACCGTGTGTAGAGCTGCGCGTCTGAAACCTACTGCTCACCTGGTGTACATGCCGGGGGCAGAATTTTTGTTCAATAATTGTTTATTAATTCTTGCTTTCATTTATTATTTAATATTGGTCACTGTTAATTGCGTAATCTTGCACCCCAGTGCCTGGGTTAGAGATTAAAGGCGCGAAAATTACGTCATTGGCGTCTCTCCTTTGTGTTATGCGTGGCGTGAGTCAGCACCGCGCGTAACTCCGAGCCAACGACTCGTAAAAAATTGCGCTCTGCACCGGCAGACTGTTTTTTGCATACAGTTGCAATGCAATCAGTGTAACAGTTAGCTAAGTATTATAATCACTGCACAAGGAAGTAGATACATTTCAGTTCTGATAGGGAGACGTTAATGAGTATATTGTGTAACTAACAGTAACAAGGTTATTCCATGAACAGCATTTACCACAGACTGGCGTGTGTTAATGTTGTGCAATATTGCAATGCATTCAAACAACTATGGTTAGCTCAGCGGGTGTTTGTTATACTACACTATAAACTAATCAGTGCACAGGGCAATACTATAATTGTTCAAGATACGACTTAATCGGAAGAACATCCTGTCATTACATGCTAAGGTATTCATATGGTTGTGAACAGTGCAGCACAAACTGAAGCTACAAGAAATAGGCATTTTATATAAACAGTTTATTAATATAAAGGGTAATATAGTGATTAAATTAACATTAATAGTGTAATTTGTGGCATAATAATAATAGGTGACTTACGTTCCTTGATGAACCAGCAAGTACTGACAAGGTAAAACCCTGCTGGTAACTGTATGTTGCTCGAAACAGACGAGGCGACATCTGGTTATATTATTCTTTTGGGGCTATGAAGTTTACATTTATTTCAATTTAAAATTCAACAGTCCCATCTGGCAGATCCCTTGTTGTGAAAATAACATTTGCTGACGGAGAACAAAAAAATGCACGACCTGCATGGAACCAGATGATTCACAAAAACCCATTTTTATACACTATTGTTAGTCAGCCGAATCTAGGCACATCCCGCTAGCAACATTTCTTTGAGGGTTGTTTGACCGTTCATCTTCATCATGAAATAAAGTGCAATGCCAACTTGATGCAACAATGTAATTTATTGAAGTTTCTTTAGCTAGACATGTTTCGGGCGCATACGCCCATCATCAGGAGCACTAGATGTTAAGTTGCAGCATACGGTTTTCTGCACCGAGTTTGTGGATGGGTGGTGGTGCGAGTTGCACGGCACCATCCGCACCGTACACACGACCTACGCAGCGGCTCTCAGGACCACCACCCATCCACAAACTCGGTGCAGAAAACCATATGCTGCAACGTAATATCTAGTGCTCCTGATGATGGGCGTATGTACCCGAAACATGTCGAGCTAAAGAAACTTCAATAAATTACATTGTTGCATCAAGTTGGCACTTCACTTTATTTCAACATTTCTTTATCTGCACGTACACTTGTCCCTAGCTGGCGGCCCTACCTTAAGATAATATCAAACGTTCTACGTCGCGCAGAAAAGCTTCTATAAAATCTCCATTTATACGCAAGAGATCCGTAAGGTTCTGCGTCTACGGTTTGTGCAGAATGAGTCCCCTACTTTTTATTCGCAAGCAACGGTAAGTGGATTCTTATGCAAGTTACAGAATACCAGAGAGTCTCTTGGGTTCACTCATGTAGAACCCAAGCCTGGTTCGCAGCAGGTTATGTAACGTAAACTCGCTCTTCATATATTAAGTTTTAATTACGATAATCTAATTTTCCACACAGGTTCCTTTCTCGCTATATAGCTAACACCTCCAGCGTTGCGACGAAAGACCAGAACGTAATGCTATGAAGGTAAGCAATTAACTTGATAATCTTAAGAAAGTCAGTTTGAAAGCAAGTCCGCAATGTATAATAACATTTGAAATTCTTAAGACTTTCATCAACAATTTTATTTTATACATCCCGCAGCGAATTCGCATAATGAAGCGAAATGATACCCAGACCGTCCTTAACAACCCTAATCTTTATATTTTACGGTCACAGTGCAACATGCTTCGGCCTCAAAAATAGCCATCATCAGGTATTAGAAATAAAAAAAAACACATTGGGAAGAAATACAAGGTTGTTCAAATATGACCGGGACTGATTTTTTTTTGTAACCATAATTGACAAACACTTAATTGCACATGTCAGTCTTCAACGTACTCCCCTCCGGAGTCAACACATTTTTTCCAACGTTCTGGAAGCATTCTGATGCCCTTTTCAAAAAAGGCTTGTGGTTGGCGGCGTATCCACTCCCAAACAGTCCGGATGACGGCGTCGTTGTCCGCAAACCGCATGCCTTGCAAGTCTGATTTGAGCCTTCCGAACAGGTAGAAATCACCTGGGGCCAAATCGGGACTGTACGGCGGATGTGTCAGAAGGTTTCATTTCAATTTCCGGAGGGTTTCCTGTGTTGTTTTGGCCGCATGGGGGCGTGCATTGTCTTGAAGGAAGGTTACATGCTTTCCACCTGTCTTCCGCTTGGATCTGATCTTTTCCTTCACGTCTGTTGCCAGGAGGTCTGAGTAATAAGCTGCATTGACTGTTCTGGCATCTGTCAGAAAGTCCCTGCCAGTCCCAGAAGAACGTTGCCATCACTTTTCCTGCCGAACGGCTCCCCCGCGCTCTCTTGGGTTTGGGAGAACTGGTATGCCGCCACTCGCGTGATGATTGCTGGGACTCGGGAATGAAGTAGTGCACCCAGGTTTCATCGGTGGTCACTACAGACTTCAAAAATGCATCACCTTCGTCTTCAAACTGCTGTAGGAGACGACTGGCAGCTAGCACGCGCACCATTTTGTTCACGTCCGTTAAAGTGCGTGGTACCCACCGTGCATTCACCTTGCGATAGTGCAGGTGGTATTTCACGATGTCTTCTACACTACAAACCCTGATGAACAGCATTGCTCCAAGTACCTTGATAGTGATGCGCCTATTCTCACGAATGAGCGCGTCTGCACGATCAATGTTTGGCTCGGTGACGGATGTTCGCGGCCGACGATCATGCGGTTCATTCTCCACGCGCTCTCTGCCCACTCTGAAGCACTTACACCAATCAAACACACGGGTCCGTGAGAGACATTCTTTCCCATACTGCTGTTGGAGTCTGTGGTGAATTCCAGCGGACGGGACTTTTCTCCAACGAGGAATTTGATCACAATGCGTTGTTCCACGCTCCGCGGTACCTTCTGTTCGCTCATCACTCTAGCAACAACCAGACATGACTGAACAGGTTCTAACCCGAGCAGGTGGGAGGGTGGAGGTTGTGGCTTCACTCTCTCAAGGTCACACAGCTGCTGCGCAGTGCGGCTTGTTTACACACAAATCAGTCCCGGTCATATTTGAACCACCTTGTAGTATACAAAATCGGGCCAAAACGACAATAATAAGATCTCACACTTTACAAACAAAATCGAAGTTACAAATGCGGAATTCTAAAGCGATTGAAGTTCAAAAATCTCTGAAATTGTATAAAATACATTGTTAGAAATACTGCTGTAATATATTGTCGATGCTCCTGCTTATACAGGGTGGGCCAAAAGTAGGTATACAGTAATTAATTATACCCTGTATACTTACTTTTGGCCCACCCTGTATGTTACATAATTTGATACGTTCCTACACTCTACAAATGACTATCAACCACAAAGCTCTGAGTTGTTAACGACAGTCTTTGTATCATTTTGCTTAATTTATATCACCAGTATGTTTAGGGTTCGGCCGTAAGAAAGACAAACTAACAGAAATGTGAAGAGTATTATTCATGGAAGGCACAATATAATCTGCAGTCTTTACCTCAGCTCACTACACCAACTATAACCAACAGACTGCATGACTGGCTGGCCATCTGGCTGACAGGCCCTAGCTAAGTGGCTATGGAAGTAGCTGGCAGATGAACAGTAACACATCAGTAACGTCTGATATTTCCTACCAATAATGCAATTGTATTGTTTATTTCCTTTTATATCCTTGGGATCGGCCTGACGACCGTTACTGACAGCAGGCGGAACATGTAGTTGATCTGTCGAAGAGTAAGGTGGTGTTTTGACTGAGAAAACCTGTATTTTTAGTTTCTTCCTCGAAAACATGGAACTTGTTGAGCCTATTAAGAAATTCGCTGGTTTTATGGAACCCAAAAGTTCATCGCCGTGATCACAAAAGTCAGGAATTGCACCCTATCTTGCAACGTCAATATTTCAAGCTATAATAACCAATCCTTCCCGAGAAGCCGAATGTTGCTCTATTTATAGACTTCCCGCAATTTATGGAATCAGAATGTCCATTACCATCCTAACAACAGCTCGACACTCTTCAGTGTCCTATCTACTTAAACCGATTTACACATCATCAAATCCTATTTCCTTAAGATTCGCAATATTCTTCTCAAATCTAGACATAGGCTTCGGCAGCGGAAACATTCCTTCTAAGATGGACTGCAAATACAGCGCATAAGTGGGAAAAAAGAAATCGATACATACTTTGTACGTACATCTCGACGTATAATAACTTAAGGTATATAAATGTGAACCTGTACGTACTATTAACATGGAATTTGTAAAACTAGTCTAGGAAACGCCAAATTGATTGGGCTGCCTTAGGACGGGTTCGAATGGCTGGACTGTTATAAACACGGTGGTATATCATTTGGCGTCTAAAACAGGACGGAATTACCTTATCATCCAGTGTTTACTGACTACTTAATAAAAATTAACGCTTAAAGATTCAGAGTGTCGCCTTTAATGTGCTACAAACAAGCCGTAAATTTTATGCTTCAGATATACTCGACTCCCTGATTTTCTGCACCCTGGATTACACCATGAATTCTCAGAGACGCTTATTTTAACAGACATTTAATTTGGTGCCTATGTTCACGTTGCTATGATATCCTTCCTTATTTCTGCACAGTCACATTGATCACACTGCTTGCTGTGTACTGACTCTAGCTCCGTTCGTACCGCAATGAAGCTACTTAGCTCACTTATTGCAAGAAAAGGAAGTGAAGTGAAAGGAAACGTCCCTTACTGAATTTCGAATTATTTTTAATGGTAAGTCTAGGATTTGGAAGGAGACGCTTATGGTACAGCTGAAAGGACTACAATACCACTCTGGTAGAGACAATGAGCGTAATCAACGAAGTTCTATAATGGGATATCACAGAAGACCGATGAGATTCACTTCTTTGGTCACATACGTTAAAAAGACTTCCACATGTAAAAGAAATCTTGTCCAAAGGTTTTCATTTTCTTGTTATTTTGATCTGTACAGTTTAGTCCTGTGGGCCGGGTAGCTCAGTCGGCATAGCGACTGACTACGGGCTGGACGGTCCGGGATCGAATCCCGGTGGGGACGAGATTTTCCGCCCGTCCAGACCGGTCCTGGGGCCCACCCAGCCTCCTGTAAAATGGGTACCGGGTCTTTCCCGGGGGTAAAGAGCGGCCGGATCCTACTGCTGGCCCTTCTAGTGATGCGGTCATGGAAGAGTAGAGCTATACCTCTACCCACCCTCTGGGCCACACCGGGACTGTAACGGGATCACTTTACCTTTACAGGTTAGTCCTTGAGTTCGGATAGCTCAGTCGGTATACCGACTCGGTAAGGGATGATGGACGGTCCGGGATCGAACTCCGGTGGGGGGCGAGATTTTCCGCACCCGACAAGACCGGGGCTTGGGGCATATCAAACCTACCGTACACTGAATATTAGCTCTCTTTACCGGCAGTTAAGCGGCCGGGGCGTGACGATGACCACCCACCCCCATCTAACACCGAGATTACGGGAAGAGGAGCGTTATAAGTCCACTCCCCCTCCGGGTCTTCAAGGTCTGTTCTAGGGCGACCTTAGTGTGTAGTCCACATTAGTTATTTATAAGTGCCGCCGATGTATCAACATAATAGTCTGCATAATTACGTTTTTTTTTTGGCGCTGCGGCCCAACGCGGACCATGGCCTCCTCATTTTTGAGGTTTCTGTATCACACACAACGACGCAAAACAGTCAGTAGGACTCCTCTGGACGCGTGATCAGCGCGTCGCAGAGACCTCTTCCTGACAACACACAACACTCACAACAGACAGACATCTATGCCCCTGGTGGGATTCGAACCCACAATCTCAGCAGGCGAACGGCCGTAGACCTGCGCCTTAGGCCGCGCGGCCACTGGCCAATGACGCCGCTTACTTACTTTAAGCTCATTAAAATGTGTCAGCTTTAAATAAGCATCACAAAAAAATTACGTAAGCAAAATATCTACATACAAACACTCGCAGGTCTTCAAGCTAATCGGGGTTAAACTATCCAGTATTGTCCTTTCTAAAAAAAATCTTAGGAACATAAACAGTTTTCAGAAATGACGATACAATTTGACGATATTAAGCCAATAAAATAAAAGCGAGTAAATATTCTGACTAACATAATTTTACGTTTATGACTGCTGTTAAATCTATTGCTTTTATATTACTAAGTGACTGTATGGATGAGGGACTGAATAAGGCAATCAATTCAGCCAGTCATTAAAGGCGAAACGGTTATGTACTGTAAGCGTGCTTTATTATTAGCCGTCAATCTGCTGATGAATGGAAGAACTTTATCACGCACAATAATTGACCCTTTCTCTACTACCATTTTAAACCTATGAAAAGTTGTGTCAACAATACTTTGCTATTTCGACGTTACTGATACGAAAACGGCAGAATTCTCTGAGTTGAATTATATTGCATTTTTAAGCGCTTTTGTAAAATTGCGGAATGCGACTATTAGCGTTGGAATGTCAGTCTGTCCGCACAGAACAACTTGGCTCCACTGGACGGATTTTCATGAAATTTTATAGTTGGGGATTTCTAAAAAATCTGTCCACAAAACTCAAGTTTAATTAAAATATGAAAAGAATAACGGGTATTTTACTTGAAAACCTATGTACATGTATGATCATATCTCGCCAAATTATCCTCAGAATGAGAAATGTTTCAGACAAACTTTGTAGCGGAAATCAATACACTGATTTTATATCCGATTATTTTTTTCCGAAAATCGTGGCATTTATGGGAATATGGGCAAAAATATGGAACAGCCAGAGCCAGACAGGCGGCAGACAGCACTATAATACGACGCATAAACAGCGACTTGCATGCTGGGCGATTAAGATACGAACCAGACAGACAGACACATGCTCATAATATTTAATAATTATATATACATACTTATAGCTTTTCCAAGGCAACAACTGTCTGGCGAACGCGCTAAAATGTTACGTTATAAGCACACTGTCTATCTTGTTGAACTTACAGTCCTATAAATTGATATTGCAGTTAAAAACAATCTAATTTTATCAGATTATGTGACTTATAGACCTGTACCATGAACCGGAACACCAGTACAGACCTGTATCATGAACCGGCTGTACCATGAACCGGAACACCAGTATGGACCTGTATCATGAACCGGAACACCAGTAGAGACTTGTACCATGAACCGGAACACCAGTATAGACCTGTACCATGAACCGGAACACCAGTATAGACCTGTACCATGAACCGGAACACCAGTATAGACCTGTACCATGAACCGGAACACCAGTATAGACATGTACCATGAACCGGAACACCAGTATAGACCTGTACCATGAACCGGAACACCAGTATAGACCTGTATCATGAACCGGCTGTACCATGAACCGGAACACCAGTATAGACCTGTACCATGAACCGGAACACCAGTATAGACCTTTACCATGAACCGGCTGTACCATGAACCGGAACACCAGTATAGACCTGTATCATGAACCGGAACACCAGTATAGACCTGTATCATGAACCGGAACACCAATATAGACCTGTACCATGAACCGGAACACCAGTATAGACCTGTATCATGAACCGGAACACCAGTATATACCTGTAGTATCATGAACCGGAACAGCAGTATTCTCGAGATTTGCTACAAAAAACTTAAAGATTAACGAGATAAAATGAAACGGTCTCTTTAATAAGATCTGCCTAAGTTTAAGACTTAGAAGCTAATTTATTATATTATTTAACCACGTTATCGCAATTAAATATGTTATATATTTTTCAATTAGAGAAGGTTTGTAGGTATTCCTCATACGTTCAAAAAATTGCACGTATTTTTATGAACCAGTTTAGGCTTATTTATACCTGTCACTTGTCCCAGTTTCAAGCCAGACGAGTCCATTCCACATCTTGCCATTTTACTTTAAGATAAATTTTAATATTATCCTACTCTGGACCTCCATGTCTTTCAAGCGGTTTCTTTCCTTCAGATTTTCCTACCAAATTCGTGCATGCAATTATCTTCCTTCTCATTCGTGCAACATGTACCGCCAATACGAGTGAGCGCGCAGGGCGGTTTACTGGCGGCATCTGTAATGGAAATAAAGTGAAGATTACCATGTCGAGAGAGGTGATGCCGTAGAGACAGGCAGATATTTACAGACTTCTCGGATGAAAGGACTGTCTCCATTCTGACAGTATAAGAGTTAACCTTTCACTCTGCTGTTACGGTGACAGAAGAAGAATGTTTCTTCGAAAATTCGGCGTAATTATACCAGAATAAACGGTGTCACAACGCGGAAGATAGCAATATCTGCACTGTTACTGCTGCAAGATTCTTCAATGTGCAAATTGGGTCAACATTTGTGAAAGGGGCAACAGGTTACCTCATACGACTCCTATCGACGACATTTAAAGCCTGCATGCATGATTGTAAAGTGACTCATCCATATAATGAGAATACAGTCCATAACAACTACTACATTATAAACAATAATAAACCTTCTTTTTAAAATACGCACTTTTGTAAAAATACGATTTATTTTTAAAATAAAACAGTTGCTTGGGACCGCATTTGCAATGTATTGATGACTTACGAAAACACAACGACATGTCATATGTAAAGAATACAATCTGAAGCCGAAGCTTAATACAAGGCAAAATTTTATCACAGATTCCTTGAGAGAGAGAGAGTCGTAACAGCGGTAGCTGCGATCTACGTTTCAGCATGGACACATTGCTGAATGGCTATACAATGTTTGGTTAAATATTCTGAACTTATTTCGGAGCTACGAACATTCCTACTTTAAAGTTGCATTCAAAGACCGATTAAATCTAGCCTTCCAGAACCACAAAGCTACAACTAATCTCCCAAACACCAGCTCTGATACATCAATCCAACTGCGGTATAGACAGTTAGTACACCGACAAACCGATCACAACTCACTCCTCAACCTTCTGTTGCCTTCTCCCCCTAACCTTTAATTCAAACGAACTTAATCTGACGAAAATATGCCGATTGCAATAGTCTTATATTCGCCATTCTTCAGGTTGTTTCACGCACAGCGTCGCATTCCTTTATCTATGCGGATTCAGTGTATAAGTGGAAACCCACTAATGACTTCGTAGAACATTCGATTGAAGGATGGAAATACATTGTGTGTCAGAAATGTGTCTTGTAACATGAGCGGAGCTGGATACGAGGCTCAATCTTCAATTCCAAAACATACAGAATTACAGAAACCCACCCCCTTCCTATTTAACTACTTAATCAAATTCAAAGAAGCGGGTTCTGGTATTACAGCTGCACACAAAGTCAACAAAATGGATACCTGTAAACTAGAAATAAGCCAGTAAGCTTAAATTAAGTTGAAATCGTTAGAATATGAAGTAAAGCTGGCTCTGTATAGTGCATTGAGATGTAATTGGAAATGGCAGTAAAACTCTTCTTCGCGCTCTCCTCAGTAGTAGCTTGATCTGATTCGTTAGCTTCACTTTCCGGCCGCTTTACCCGGGGAAAACCATGGTACCATCTGAATAGAGGCTGAGCGAGACTCAGAGATAAAAATCACTTATCCTCGCCTAGAAATGAGAACCTAATTCCTCGGCTGTGCAGCCCGTAACCTTGTCACTATACTAACTGAGCTACCCCGGCTCCAGCTTAGAGTATTTACACCTAGGAATGTGCAAGGTCTCGTTAAAATTACACAAAGTAGGATAAAATACTTGATAGGGACAGGTGGCAGGCGCTTGTAAATGCGGTAATGAACCTTCGGGTTCCTTAAAATGCGCGAAGTTTCTTGACTAATTGAGAACAGATTAGCTTCTCAAGAAGGAATCTGCTCCGTGGAGTTGGATCTGTAGGAGGTGCACTGAAGGTTCACAAAGGATACACGAGACATACCGGACATCATAAAAACCGTCTTCGGGGCACGTTTGTTCTGATACAGTCGACGTGCAACACTGTTCAGACGTTTCTGCTGTAAAATGGACACAGGGACAAATGTCCGCATTCACAGGCAGGTGGTCTGGCCGGAGGGAAGCAGGAAGTACTGCATCCAGTATAGCATTGCGTTTGGTCCCACTGGGCAAAGGCAAATACACGCACACTTGACGACTATAGATGGTCTATATACGTCGGTGAGATGATCCGTTAGTACGGTTCGTCGTGCTTTTCTGAAGACTGTTCATTATATAGCTGGCACGGCGTAATTGGTACAGGATACGCTAGAGGCTGGATTAGAAACGTGAGTGCGGTCCGATTTACGGCAGGGTCGGCATACTTGTCACTTCTCGTGAACGTACAGGCTGGCTTTCGGCCCATCCATTCTCCTGTTCAATGGGTTCTCGAGGTAAAGCACTCTACTTGCCTTAAAGAGAATTAATTATTTACACTGTGATGTACGTTCTACTTCTCAGTTTGCCGCTTATTTTAATTAACTTCCAGTACGGAATTAAGAAGCCTAAAGTGTGCAGTTTATTTTCGTCTTTCGCCAGTCTCTCTCCTGTTTCGTGTTTCACTCCCGACACATGTAGTTATTCTCTTTGTACGCAGTACCATACAGCCGAAGTCAAATACAGTTAGAACTTTTTTGTTGATCATCCAGCCGCTTCAGGTGGGGCCGTCGGCGTTATTGCTGGTGTCGAAGTCACCGAAGGACGCCGAAAAGTTTGGCCGAATTTATGTACCTGAGTGGATGTTACTTTCTTAGTGGCCGTGTTATTTTTGAGGTTAGAAAAGGAATTATATTTTCCATTTCGGTTATAAAACGGCTCATTAAGCATAATTCATCACAGACGTCTGGACAGGTGTTATGTCCACAGAGACACTTCGTTGATAATTTGGTTATGTAACAATACTTTGTGTATTATAGAGTTTACACAGCATCAGATGAGTGAGAGGGACGACCATTTTGGATTTGTGACCTCCAAGAGAGACAAGGAACTGCGTCTTGGCCCACTGCAAGGGATTAGAAAAGAGCTGCCCTGAACAGCCTGGAAGGGACTGTGTATATGGCAAACAATTTTCTAACAGACATTCACGATTATAGATGACATAGTCAAAAAAGCTCTCTGATTACGGATTAGAGAAACGAACTTCGTATAGGTACGAAACGCTGGTAGGCAGCACAGAGGTTTCTACTACCCATATTTTCAATTAAAAGTGCTTGTATGATTATGTAGACAATTACATGGTCAATTGTTACAAGTTTTAATTTTTTACTTAATATTTGAGATGTACTGTGCACGCAGTATACATAAATACAAGGGGAAATAATGACATGTAAACACATTTTGTTTTTGTATGTCTCGGAAGAATCAGACACGAGACTGTGCAATATGCCTAATATAAAAAAACAGTTCTTGGAGAAGATAAGACTTGAAAGTGTGAGTGAAAAATCAAACAGCCCACGATTATAACCAGTAGAGATATTTTTGATCGCAGCAATAAACCGAAAGATTCAACCAGAAGAGATTTATTGGCTGAGTGAATAATGCTTAACTGCTCAAGAAACACTCTGTATCAGACATTACTTTATTACTATGCTGAGGGTGGAAGAATATTAATAGTGGATTACTTTTAAGGTCTTATTAAGGATAAAACCCTTTATAACAGTGATTACAATTGATAAAGATTATGTTTGGCCTTTGTTTATACAGACCCACTTAGTTTGGCAAATAGTGAGCTCACTACTGCGGTAAAATTCAATTACCGCAGAAACGCCAGGCGCTGGTATTGCATAAGCCTTCCAGGGAGATGATGCGGAACCTGAAGCCGGATCTTCATTTTTGTCTTTCAGCACGAAAAGCGCCAAGAAAAATAATATCACGTACTGACATCTATTGCAGGCACTTCCACTTAAGCTGACAAATATTTGACGTTAATAGAGCTGTACATCGTAATATAATTTCAATAGTAAAACCAACTAGATGCACAAATGTATCAAATTCATTTCATTTTGGGATGGGACTTTACATGTTTCGGGCGGTCTTTCCGTCCATCATCAGGAGTTCAAGACTGTACATACAGCAACAGGCATTTGTCAAAGAGATACTGCTGTCTGCGTGCTAGCACGCA
>Ga0123355_10012095_pt1 | contig 13352 bp, 9 predicted proteins | sample TergutEmb28metaG_3_FD_89872 | JGI IMG/M metagenome (GOLD analysis project Ga0123355, IMG submission 89872) | Embiratermes neotenicus P1 segment gut microbial communities from Petit-Saut dam, French Guiana - Emb289 P1 | ecosystem: Host-associated > Arthropoda: Insects > Digestive system > Gut ...
CGATTACGCGTTTAAAGTGCCGGATGAAAAAATAGTAAGGGTAATCACCAATACCGACGCGAAAAACGAAGCTGATGACCATTTTGCCATTGTCCAAACAATGTTAAGCCCTAAGTTTGACAATGTCGGGTATATCGCCGCACATTTTGGCAATATCAAGTCACAAGACAGCATGATGGATAGCCACCGTGAGCTAGCAAAAATTTTTGATAAAATGGGCTTCCCCAAAGAAGACTTGATATTCAAAGGTGCGCATAAAGCAATGCCGGATAAATCAGCCCCTATAGAATCTGAAGGTGCCCGTCTAATAATCAAAGAGGCAATGAAGGATGACAGCCGCAAGTTATATGTAACTTTCATGGGCCCACTTACAGATCTTGCAAGCGCCTATCTTTTAGAGCCACGCATAGCAGGAAGACTTACGGCAATTTGGATAGGTGGGGGGAGATACCCAAACGGAGGGCAGGAGTTTAATCTAAGCAATGATATCCATGCCGCTAATGTAGTATTTGAAAGCAATATTGAACTATGGCAAGTACCAAAAAACGTATACGAAATGATACCAGTTTCCTTTGCCGAGCTTGAGGCGCGTCTTTATGACAAAGGTGAAATTGGTAAATATCTACTGGATCAGCTGGTAGAGCATAGCTTCGAAGACCATCCACGAAAAAGTTCCTTCCGGTCAGGCGAAAGCTGGGTTTTAGGAGATAACCCTTCCGTTGGGCTGATTTTATACGAACATCGTTTTTCCTTCGACTGGACGCAAGCCCCGCTTATAACCGATAATATGGCGTATGTCCATACAGGGCTTAACCGGCCAATACGTGTATACAATTCAATTGACGCCAGACTTATCCTGGAGGATATGTTCCACAAAATTGATTTGTTTCATAAGCGCCATCCTAAGGGATATCTAAACAGCAAATAAAAGAATATTTTATAGTATATGTTGCGCAGGCTCTAATGCGCTACGCATTGTTTCCGCAACCCTAATAATAGCATCGTCATCCAAGCGCAGTGATGGCGCGGATGTTGAAAGTGCGGCAACAATTTGCCTGTTTGCGCCAAAAACCGGGAATGCAACGCAAGTTACCCCGTGCTCATGCTCCATATTATCCACGGCATAGCCGCGGTTACGTATCAACTCCAATTCCTTAATAAGGCGACCCTGGTCAGTGATTGTTCGCTCTGTAAATTTTTTAAGATTACCAGCGGTGTATTTGTTGCGTTCATGTTCGGGCAAAAACGCAAGCATGGCTTTGCCTAGCCCTGTGCAATGCATGTGAGCCCGCTCGCCAAGGATATTGCGTGTTGCCCTAGAGCCGGTAGGAAAATGACACTCAAGATATAGAACTTCCCCGCCATGTGGGATCCCTAGAAATACCACTTCGTTTGTCTTGTTTGATATCTTCTCCATAAATGGCATGAAGAAATTACGAAAGCCTAAGTGGCTGTTAATTGTATAGCTAAACTTCAATAGCCCTAGTCCTAGTAAGTACTTGTTTGTTTCCGGGTTTTGGCTTAAATACCCCAGCTTCTTAAAAGTATCCGCAATGTTATGTGCGGTACTTTTTTGTATGTCTAACATTTCAGATAGCTCTTTTATACTAAGCTCCGGACGTTCCATTGAAAAGCACTCTAATAGCTTAATCGCTTTCGCCAGTGATTTAACTTTAAATTCATCGCTCATGGTATGTTGCCTTTCTTATTCTGTTATATGTCTTTACCTGGTTATACAAGAAGATTTTACGTGCAATTAGCATATTGTGATATTTAAGTTCGATTTTGTCAACATTTGTTTGTGCAATGGACTTAAATTCCAATATTTGCCTTGAGGCATCTTGTGAAAATTCAACACATAACTATTGACAAATGGGAAGCCCTTCATTAATATTCCCTCGTGCAACACTAGGGAACGCTGTTCAACATTAATGAACAAGGGGCTGTGAAGATGCGGGAACCTGTTGGTCAGTCTCACCACAAAAAAGAGGTATGGCCAGTTATGCTTACCCCTTTTACAGATGCGGGAGATGTGGATTATAAAGGTGTTAGGGCGCTTATAGAGTGGTATGAGCAAGCTGGAGTTGACGGTCTTTTCGCAGTTTGCCAGTCAAGTGAGATGTTTTTCCTTTCACTTGAGGAGCGCGTGAAGCTGGCCGCTTTTGTTAAAAAGTATGCAAATGTACCGGTAATAGCTTGTGGCCACATCTCTCCTGACGCGGCAACCCAGATGGATGAGCTTAGCCGTATTGGAAGCACCGGCGTTGATGCGTTAATACTTGTCACAAACCGTTTAACAACAGAAAGCGGTACATCTGCAGAGTGGCAATGCGCTCTTGATAATATTTTGAGCAATTTAGACCCAGCACTGCCTCTTGGTTTATACGAATGCCCATATCCTTACAAACGGTTACTTTCCGACGAAGAATTGGCTTTGTGCGGTAAATCCGGCCGCTTCCATTTTCTCAAAGACACATGTTGCGACATCGAAATCCTTGGCAAAAGGCTTAATATACTAGAAGGAAGCAAGCTAAAGCTGTACAACGCCAACACAGCTACATTGTTGGATTCGTTCCACTTTGGCGCGGCTGGTTTTTCTGGTGTTATGGCCAACTTTCATCCTGAGTTATATGTACAGCTATCGCAAATTTGGCAAGACACAGAGCGGGCTCGTTTGTTGCAATCCCTATTAACATTGTGCTCGCGCACCGAAAGCCAATTGTACCCCGTTAACGCAAAGTATCATCTAAGCCAGCTGGGCTTGCCGATAAGCATTAACACAAGAAGCCGAAACCATTTGGAGCTCACTCGATTATTTAAAGATGAAATCCGTCAAATGAACATGTTAGTCGAGTGGGTAAAGCATCAGATTAGTTAGTTTTGCTATAAACCCAGATTAATAAGATGGAGGCTACAATAATGAATATTACAAGCTATGTTAAGGAATATATATATGAGGAAGACAGAGAGTTTCAAAGCGGCCATGCATCAACTCTAATAAGTTTGCCAAATGGCGACGTATTGGCCGCATGGTTTGGCGGAAGCTGGGAAAAAGGCTCTGATGTAGCTATTTGGATGTCCCGCCGTACAGCAGACGGCTGGCAAAAGCCCTATGTAGTGGCTGACACTTGGGGTGTCGCATTGTGGAATCCCGTGTTGTTTCGCCGGCAAGATGGACGCATATTGCTATTTTACAAAGAGGGTGCAATCATCCCAGAATGGCGCACTATGATTAAATTCTCTGATGACAACGGAGTTAATTTTTCAGACGCTAAGGAACTGGTTGCCGGTGATATAAGCGGTGGACGCGGCCCTGTTAAAAACAAGCCCATTATGCTTTTTGACGGGACAATTGCGGCCCCTGCGTCTATTGAGGGTGACTCTGATGGCTTAAATAAAAAAGGCCTGTGGGACTGCTTTGTGGATTTATCAAAAGACGGCGGGGAAACTTGGGAGCGTAGCGGCCTCGTGCCGCTTAGGCGCGTAGGGTATGACGTAGTAGATCGAGTGTTTGACCCCCGCTACTGCTATGGCAAGGGCATAATCCAGCCTACAATGTGGGAGTCTGAGCCAGGGCATTTGCATATGTTAACCCGCTCGACTTCTTCCGTAGCTTTCCGCAGTGACAGTACCGATGGTGGGAAGACCTGGTGCTGTGCATATCAAATTGGCTTGCCCAACAACAACAGCGGCACTGATTTGGTGAAGCTACCAAATGGTAATCTTATTCTGGCATGGAACCCGGTGGGTAACCTGCCCAACTACTACAAAGGGCCGCGTACACCGTTAGTACTTTCTCACTCTACAGACAATGGTATGACTTGGGAGCAAATCTTCGCACTAGAGGACACACAGGGCGGATTCGCGTATCCCGCGATTATTGCAGACGATAAAGAAATCTTACTGACATATACATGGAACAGGGAAAGAATCGTGTTTTGGCGATTGAAATATGAAGTGTGAAACCTATTTGTTCCGTCTAAGGCGGTATAAATTAAGGAGTGAGCTTAATGGCAGCGAGCGTATCATCGGCAAAACCGCCTAAAGGCATAGATTTTAGAAAAGTACGGACGAGACTTTACCGCAATAGATACCTGTATCTAATGATTTTGTTGCCTGTAATTTATTACCTGCTCTTTCATTACAGGCCTATGTATGGCATCCTCATTGCTTTCCAAAATTTTAGGGTGGCCAGAGGTATATGGGGAAGCGACTGGGTTGGATTGTTGCATTTTAGACGGTTTCTCACAGACCCGTATTTCTGGCAACTGGTAAGAAACACTTTTTTGATTAGTTTCTATGGGCTTTTGTGGGGATTTCCTGCACCTATTATCCTAGCTATCATGCTTAACGAGTTGAAGATGAGGCGTTTTAAGCGATTTGTTCAAAGTGTCAGCTACTTGCCTCACTTTATTTCAGTTGTTGTTATATCAGGGATGGTGGTTAGATTTGTCGCTTTTGACGGGCTCGTAAATCAGATAGCAGGGTGGTTTGGTATAGCGCCAAGACAGTTTTTGATGTTTCCCCAGTACTTTAGGACAATTTTTATATCCTCTGGTATTTGGGCCAGTGTTGGGTGGGGGTCGATTATCTATCTTGCTGCGCTTTCCGGCGTAAACCCTGAGCTTTATGAAGCCGCTTCAATAGATGGTGCGGGGCGGTTTAGAAAGATGATAAGCGTTACCTTACCCAGTATCACACCTACAATTTCGATTATGCTAATCTTGAATTTAGGCGGGATTTTATCGGTAGGCCACGAGAGAGTGCTACTTTTATATAACGGCGCGATATTCGAGACAGCCGATGTCATTTCAACCTTCGTTTTCCGGCGAGGCATCATGGGCAACGACTTTAGCTTTGCGACGGCTATCGGCCTTTTTGAATCGCTGATAGGGTTAGTATTTATAGTAACGGCAAATAAGATATCCAACAAAATAAGCGAAAACGGATTGTGGTAGCTTATTCGGCCGGCGAAGGAGGCATAAATAAAAGTGAAGATTAAACAGACGCGAGCAGAGATAGCCTTTGACGCATTCAACATACTGTTTTTGGCTCTTGTGGCTTTTATCATGATTTACCCAATGTACTATGTTTTTATTGTGTCTATAAGCTCAGGTTTGCATGTATTACGGGGCGATGTTTCACTGTGGCCTATGGCTCCTACATTTGAGGTATACAGGACAGTTTTGCGGAACCCCGACATCCATACGGGATTTAGAAATACGCTACTTTATACATCCGTTGGCACAACTATAAACCTTATTATGACCACACTCTGTGCCTATCCGCTTTCGCGAAAAGATTTTTACGGCAGAAAACCCCTTACTTTTTTCTTCCTGCTTACTATGTTTATCAGCGGAGGGATGATTCCTCTTTACTTAACGGTATTGTCTTTGGGTTGATTAACACTATGTGGGCAATAGTTTTACCTCCGGCAATTAGTACATGGAACATGCTGATAATGCGCTCATTTTTTTCTAATATTCCTGAGTCATTGCATGAATCGGCTACTATAGATGGTGCTAACGATTTGCAGATAGTAAGGCGTATTGTTTTGCCACTGTCAAAACCTGTAATGGCCACAATGATGCTTTTCTATGCAGTGGCGCACTGGAATAGCTGGTTTTCTGCGGTTATTTATCTGAACCAGCGGTCAAGACTACCTCTTCAGGTGTTTTTACGTGACATTGTTATAACAGGCGTATTTGGGGATCAAGAGGAATTGATTGGGGCAGCTGCTCATGCGTTCCAAGTTGTTTCTACAAACTACCAATACGCGGTAATAATTATAACAGTTGTGCCTATTTTGTTTGTATATCCATTTTTGCAGAAGCATTTTACCAAAGGTGTAATGATAGGCTCTATAAAGGGCTAATCATATATTTTGAGGTTACTCGTAGCCTCATAAATCTCATATCAAGGAGGAAATCCCAATGAGTAAAGTTAAGCAACGCATGACAGTACTAGTTGCCGCTCTGTTGCTTGTTGTGCTACTAGTAGCCTGCGGCACTGCAGAACAACCTGCGGTTGAGCCACGGGAACCGGCACCAATAGCAACGCCGCCTGCGGCAACAAACCAACAAAATGAGTCACAGAACGAGCCACAAGACGAAGGACCTACACTTATCTCACCTGTGGAGAGGACCCTAACGGTTATGATAAGCGAACATGCCTTACAGCCTATCAGAAACATGGCTCCCGCACAGGAAGAAATCTTGAGGCAAACAGGCATTAGGTTAGAATTTGAGGCTTTTCCCGGTGGTGTTTACGCAGAAAGATTGAATATTCTGTTGGCAACAGCGCAATTGCCCGATATTGTCCAGTTAATTAACATGGATAATGTAAACAACTTCTATGATGCCGAAATTTTCTTGCCGCTTATGCAGTATAGCCATCTCATGCCAAACTTCATGGATGTATGGTACTCCGACCCTAACCTACCTATGATACTCAGGGGGCCGGACAGAGAGCTATTTGCTTTCCCGGTTATAAGGGCAAATGAGTCAAGGGGCGGATATGGCCCGGTAATACGTACAGATTTACTTGCAAGGCATGACCTTCCCATACCAACGTCATGGGATCAGGTCATTGATGTATTGGCAGAGCTTAGAGTCCATTATCCAAACTCCGCGCCGTGGGCACCCAGAAGGGGCTTTGGGCGTGGCTTATTTGACACAACGGCATACGCACTGGGCTCTGGCTGGGATGAAACCCATACGGTATACTACGACGTGGATACAAGCAGGTACATCTTTGGCCCTATGACGCCAGAGTTTAGAGATGTAATATATTTCTACAGGCGCGCTTATGAAAGAGGCGTATTTGCTCCAGATTTCGCAAACTTATCCAACGAAGAATGGCGAGCCAGCTTAAGCAGTGGCAGATCTTTCTTCTATGTGGATAACACCGGCTTCTCTATGGGCTTCTCCAGAGATTTGCATCATGAAGACCCAGATGCCAGGTTTGAGTTCCTTGGTTCCCTTTACAATAGCCAGGGTGTAAGACGGGCCCAATGGACTTATGGCGTTTCTAGGATGTTTGCTATTAACGCAAATATCAACGACCCCGAAACCGTTATTAGGTTTATGGACTGGATGTACTCGCCAATGGGTACCGCTATTTCTAACTTTGGTGTGGAAGGCGAGCACTTCTACTTTGATGCCGCCGGCCAGCCACAGTTCCTTCCCGAGTTTGTACTGCAATATGCAGACAACGAAAACCCATACTACGCTATTTTCTCTGATGTAGGCATTACGATGCTTAACTTTGCACCACATGCCGCTAATACTTGGGGAACACATCAAATTAACGGTATACTTGGGCTGTTTGACGAGTGGCAAGAGCGTCACCAGTATACAATGGATAACGACCCCGGCTATCGTTATGGCAATCTATTCCCGCCTCTTACGATGGATGAAGCCGACAGGGTGCGCGATATTAGAACGAATTTAACAACATTCCTAGATCAGCAATATTTCAGATTTGTCACCGGCCAAGTACCAATGTCCGAATGGGATGAAGTTGTTGTACCAACCTTGTTAAGAATGGGTGCGCAAGAACTTGAAGATATTTGGAATTACGCATTAGACCGCGCACTTGGCAGATAAAAAAAATAGGGAGTTTTTTCGATGACTTACAACGAGTTGAAAAAAGATTTCCTTTCCCCTGATTCTAAGCATCGTTCCTTGCCCTTTTGGGCTTGGAACGATGCTCTTTTTTCGGAGGAATTGGTTAGGCAAATCCATTCCATGAAGGAGCAGGGGATAGGCGGTTTCTTTATGCACTCACGTGAAGGACTAGAGACCGATTATTTAAGTGAGGAATGGTTTGACCTAGTAAGAGCTTGTGTGGGTGCCGCCAAAGAAACAGGCATGGAAGCATGGCTTTATGACGAAGACAGATGGCCTTCCGGCACTGCAGGAGGGCGGGTAACCCGTGAAGGCGGAGATGACTCACGGTGCAAGGGGCTGACTATGGAGGTCAGTAAGATTTTCCCGCAAGATGAAGATGTTTTAGTCGTCTATAAAGCGCAAGTTAGTGAGCATCAGCTTCACTGTTTCCAAAGGCTTGAGGGGCATGAGCAATTGTCTGGGGATGAAGTGTACCTTATATGCAGGATAGAGGTTTCCGGCCCAAGCGAGTGGTTTAACGATGAATCACCGCCGGATAATCTTAACCCACAATCTGTGAAGAGGTTTATCGAGATAACCCATGAGGCTTATAAAGCCAAAATAGGCGACGAGTTTGGCAAGACCGTTAAGGGGATATTTACAGACGAACCAGGCCTACATGATACGCATACTGTTTTTACTCCTAATCGCGGCTGGATACCATGGACATTCATTTTTGCGGGCTATTTTGGCGAAAAGCGTGGCTATGACCTTCTTGACCACATTCCACTTATTTTCTTTAATGGCGAAGGTAGTTCCTCCGCGCGTCATGATTATTGGCGGACTGTGACAGAGCTGTATGTTGAGAGTTTTTCAAAGCAGATTAGCCAGTGGTGTGAGGAAAATAATCTTGACTTTACTGGGCACTTTCTTCAGGAAAACCGTATCGGCCTATCTGCCAGGGTTGGTGGGGCTGTAATGCCTCATTTTGTATATCAACATGTCCCCGGTATTGACTTGCTATGCGAGCAAACAGATGAATACCTGACCGTACGGCAGTGTACCAGCGTAGCTAACCAATATAGCCGGCCATGGGTACTAACGGAGACATATGGCTGTACAGGCTGGGGTTTTACCTTTGAAGGGCAAAAATGGCTGGGGGATTGGCAGTTCGTACAAGGTGTAACAAGGCGGTGCCAGCATTTGGCTTTATATTCAATAAAAGGATGCAGAAAGCGAGATTATCCGCCTGTTTTTAACTACAACACCAGCTGGTGGAAGTACAACCATGTAGTTGAAGATTATTTTGCAAGGTTGTCTGCTGTTCTTAGCAAGGGCCGACCAGTGAGGGACATATTAGTACTGCACCCGTCAACATCGGCATGGTCTATGCTTGGTACAAGCCCCTATGGCACGCCACGGCGCAGGGACGAAAGGGATATCCCGGCCATTGACGCATATGGATATAAGGTGAATGACCTTCTCAAACACCTAATGGGTATGCATTATGATTTTGACTTAGGCGATGAATTGATTATGTCTCAAGAGGCTGTTGCTAGGGATGGGGACTTAAGGGTTAAGGATTGTTCCTATAAGACAGTAATTATCCCTGTAATTAAAACAATGCTACGAAGCACCTTTGATCTGCTGGTGCAATTTCTTAACTCCGGTGGACGGGTAATTGCCATGAAACCATTTGCCACTATGATAGAAGGAAGGGAATCCGCGGAGCTTACGGAGCTGTTTGGGCATAAAAACCTCATGGAGGCAGTAAGCATTGCTGATATTAGTCGGGCTCTTGATAACTTAAATTGCAGGCTTGTTGGCATAAAAGATGAGTATGGGCGTGAAAATCCCGATGTTTTATGCATTTTGAAAAAATTGGATGACAATTTAGCACTTTTTGTTGTTAATCATAGCCGTAGCCAAAGCCATTCAGTAAAAATTAAAATATCAGCACCCTCTGTATCAAATGCGGAAGAGTGGGATTTGTTAACGGGCGAGGTGTGTCCGGTAGATTTCTCCTTAAGTGAGATTTCTTCTGATTTCGGCCCGGCGGAGTCTAGGTTGTATATATTAGGGTGCGGAGCAGTAACTGTCTCCCCCAAAAAACCACTCACGCAAATGTCCTTATGTGCAAGCCTTGGCCCCACATTCACATTAAAACGCGATCTTCCCAATTCCCTGACATTGGATACTTGTACCTATAGGATTGGCAATGCGGAGTTTTCGGATGAAATGCAGTTGTGGCAAGCGCAAAGAGGTATAAGGGAAGACCTAGGCATGAGACAAATCTACTATAATGGTCTGGCGCAACGGTATAAATGGGCTAACACCCCGCATTCGGGCGATAACACAAAAGTTGAGCTGAAGTTTCGGTTTTATGTGGAGCATCTGCCCAAAGAGGGCCTTTCCTTAGCTGTAGAATCCCCCGAATGCTTTAAGATATATTTAAATACAGTTGCGGCGGAAACGGGGAGCTCTGGCGAGTATTTTATTGACAGAAGCATAGGTATAGTACGTTTAAACGGCGCAGCCTTGGGACTTAACGAACTGCTGATTACTTGCGATTACAAAAATAGTTATGAGTTGGAAGATTGCTATATCGTAGGCAATTTTGGCGTGGATGTAGAAAGGCGCATCATAGCCGAGCCGCAAAGTATACGGTTGGGGGATTGGTGCTTACAAGGGCTGACGCATTATGCCGGAGCTGTAATATATAAATCCACCGCTCAAATAACGAAAGTTGAGGGCGCGCGGTATTTCATGGATGTAGGACAATTTTCCGCAACGGTTATGGGAGTAAAGATAAACGGCAAAAATGCCGGATATATACCGTGGAAATGCGCAAGTATGTTAGAGATTACCAGTTTTATATCCGAAGGGCTTAATTGTTTTGAACTGGAGGTTATGGGTAGCCCCAGAAATCTTTTTGGGCCATTCCACCTAAAGGAAGGTGAGCCGGTAAATACAAGCTGGAACAGCTTTAGAGCCGAAGGTAATAACTACACCCAGGAATATAATTTGCGGCCCTATGGTTTATATGATTTGGTTAAAATTATGATAGCACTATAAACATAAAAGAAGGAGTTGCCGCGGCAACTCCTTCTTTTAGTTGTTTTTACATAGCTAATGAGGGTTTTTCCATATTGCCCTTGTGCAAATCAACCTATACTTAAGCTAATAAAACATCGTGAGGTGCGTATGATTTCAATAAAAAGCAAACAAGTTCAGGCATATTTGACACCTTACCGCTATCCAAAACCTGTACTCACAGGCTCCGGTCAAAAAAACGCCTTTGACGAGCAAGCCGTAGACATACCCTTTGTTTTCCACCATGGCGACGAGTGGCGTATGATGTATGTAGGCTTTGATGGAAACGGCTATCAAACAGCAATGGCAAGAAGTGATGATATGCTTAACTGGGAGCCAATGGGCATAATTTTGCCCAGGTTGACAGGAAGCGGTCGTTGGGATGCCATAGGTCAAGCAGGGACTTGGCTAATAAAAGAAAGCGACGATTTACGTAGCACCCCCAGACTAAAAAAAATTGACGGCAAGTATTGGATGGTGTACCACTCCTATCCCGGCGAAGGGTATGAAACAGGTGCTGCGGAAATAGGGCTGGCATATACACAAGACGAAAGCCTCATGAACTGGAACCTGCTAGATAAGCCAGTATTTAGCTGGCGAGGAGGTAATGATTGGGAGCGGGGTGGCCTTTATAAGGCGTGCATAATCCATGGCGGAAGCCGCTACGCAATGTTTTACAACGCCAAAACTACAAGCGTCCCGTGGTTTGAGGAAACAGGTGTAGCCTTTTCTGATGATTTATTCAACTGGAAGCGCTATGAAGGCAACCCTGTTTTAAAGGTGGACGAAGAAAGATGGGACAGAAGGTTTGTAAGCGACCCATATGTTGTAAGAGACGGGGATCATTGGCTTAATTTCTATTTTGGTTTAGGGCCGGGGCACGCCCAGGAGGGCTTGGCTTTTTCAAGGGATTTGCTTAATTGGGAAAAAGTTGACGAGCCTATTTTACCCCATGGTCAACCCGGTAGCTTAGATAGCGGACATGCGCATAAGGCAAGCATCGTATGGCATGAAGGACGTTTATTCCATTTCTACTGCGCGACACGCCCATGGGAGGAAGGGGACAGAACCAAAATTTATAACGAGCTAAGGACAATAGCTGTTGCTTCTAGCCATCCATTTGCATAAAGAAAGTTGGTGCTTATATGATAAAGCTGTTTGACAAAGTTTTATACGGTGGCGACTACAACCCAGACCAATGGGATGACGCCACAATCCAAGAAGACATGAGGCTATTTAAAAAAGCAAAGATTAATTTAGTTACCCTGCCAGTGTTTTCTTGGGCAAAACTAGAGCCGGACGAAGGAATATATGATTTCGAATGGTTGGACCGTATCCTGGACACTATCAGCGAAAACGGCATATCTGTAAATCTGGCAACTCCTACTGTTGCCCAGCCCGCGTGGCTTTCCGCCAGGTATCCGGAAGTCCTTCCTGTAGACAGGGCTGGTCGAAAGCGCACCCACGGCATGAGGGTTTTTTTCTGTGTTAACAGCCTAAAATATCGCGAACGAGCAGCCGCAATAGCTGGGCAAATGGCAATGCGATACAAAAATCACCCCGCCCTTGTCATGTGGCATGTAGCCAACGAATATGGCACACGTTGCTACTGCCCAACATGCGAAGCCCAGTTTAGAGTATGGCTACGCAAGCGGTACGGCAGTATCGAAAACTTGAACAAATGCTGGCATACATGTTTCTGGGGGCGCACTGTTTATAGCTTCGAAGAAATTTACCTACCCACAGAGCTTAACGACGATTACCGTTTTAACCCCATTATCGCATTAGATTACGAACGCTTCTTAACCGCTTCTACAATCGATTGCTACTTAAACGAATACAATGTACTTAGAAAACACACGCCAAACACCCCCATTTCCACCAATATGTCGGGCTTTATTAAAAAGCTCAATCAATTTGAATTTACACGCCACATGGACTATGTCGGATGGGATAACTACCCATGGCCTACAGACCCGCCGCATTTTATAGCCTTTAAACACGACCTTATGCGCGGGCTAAAAGATGGTGCCTCGTTTTTACTGGCAGAGCAAAGTCCCAACCAGCAAAATTGGCAACCCTACAATAAGCTAAAAAAGCCGGGCGAAGTGCGTCAGCTAAGCTACCAGGCAATGGCAAGGGGTGCGGATAGTTGCCTGTTTTTCCAATTGCGCCAAAGTAAAGCTGGACAAGAAAAATGGCATGGGGCCCTAATTGCCCACGCAGGCCATGAAAACACTCGAATCTTTAAAGAGCTCACCCAGATGGGCGAAGAGCTAGCAAAACTTAACGACACCTTTTTAAGAGGCCGTACTCCCGCAAGAGTTGGGATGTTCTTTGACTGGGATTGCTGGAACGCAGTCGAGTTTTCGAGCGGGCCGTCTAAAGATTTGAACTATCTAAAATTTGTCTACCATATGTACAAGCCCTTCCATGAGGCCAATATCGCGATAGACGTCCTTCATGTTGACCGGGATTTATCTGAATATGAGGTAATTGTTGCGCCCATGTTATACATGCTAAAGCCGGGAGTTGCCGAGCGTATTATGCAGTTTGTAGAAAGTGGTGGTTATTTTATTGCTACAACAATGACAGGGCTGGTAGACGAAAATGACCGTAGTATTTTTGGGGAATATCCAGGCCGGCTAA
>Ga0123355_10012097_pt1 | contig 13349 bp, 8 predicted proteins | sample TergutEmb28metaG_3_FD_89872 | JGI IMG/M metagenome (GOLD analysis project Ga0123355, IMG submission 89872) | Embiratermes neotenicus P1 segment gut microbial communities from Petit-Saut dam, French Guiana - Emb289 P1 | ecosystem: Host-associated > Arthropoda: Insects > Digestive system > Gut ...
ATAGTGAACAGGCACCATCAGCTTACTGAGACTATAGAGAACAGGCACCATCAGCTTACTGAGACTATAGTGAACAGGCACCATCAGCTTACTGACTATAGTGAACAGGCACCATCAACTTACTGAGACTATAGTGAACAGGCACCATCAGCCTACTGAGACTATAGTGAACAGGCACCATCAGCCTACTGAGACTATAGTGAACAGGCACCATCAGCCTCAGATCCACCTGTGGCTCAACATCACATTCCTACACCAACTTCCCCTCCATAAAATCCTGTTACAGGGCGTGTCTCAGTAGGGAGGCAATATATGTGCATTGGTCTCTGTCCCAACATTAAGAGGGAGGATGGCTTTGCCTACAGGTCATTTGAAACCTCTCAATCACTTCGTGACAGCATATCAGGGGTCCACCAAGTACCAGGTTTCTTTGCCAAGGGTTAAGCAGTGGAGGTTAGAATATGATCACTCATCACCACCTAGAATGGAAACCAAGAATGAGTGGAGAGAGACATTATCACCTTTACCGGTATGGATGGAGACTCTCCCCAAAGGCAAGCTCGACCATTTTTGGCACACAGCTGACTTAGGAAAACTCATCAACACATCTTTTGCACAGCTAGTCTGTTTTTAAACATTTATGGATCTCTACTATTTCCTGAGACTTGCCTTCCCAGTAAAGTTTCCTATATTAAGACATGACTACTCCACTGATATGGACAAAACAAAGTATGTGGCTGACCTCTTTATTGAGGAAGAGTCAACACCAGTAATTAACAAATAGTGCCAGTCTTTCCAAAACAATCAAACATAAGTGGATGAGATAACTCCCATGACATGAAGTATGTGCAAAACTGCAGCTGTCTGGATTTTCAGCTGTAGTATTGTGGCAATATTTACACTAGAGAGCAGCAAACAACAGTCAATATACTGAAAACTTTATATATCATTCTGTCTTCTGACACAATAAATTCAATGGCCTTACAACTGCTGCTAGATTGTGAGGCCTCTCTACTGTACTGCACCGGATTTAAATAATGAGATATCAAGAGGCAGACAGCAGCACTGCAATACACAGATACTAAAGGGTTCTTACTGATTCTAACAACTAACACTCTTCAGTACTTGACCGAAAAAAAGCATGCACGTGCGTGCACCACACACACACACACAGGTGGTCAGCTAAGAAGACGATAAACAAGCGGACAGAAAATATGATCTGATAATGTCAGATAAAATTATAACCTTGAAGTTGCCGACTTTCACTAAATTAACTTCCAAGTTCATAAAGACAGAGTTAATTTCTACACTGGCCTAGACAACTAATTATTGTGTTCCAAATCTGATCAGTACCGAACCCACATACATTGCATAAATCGGCAAGTCATATGCCGCAACAATAAACTTTCAGCTCCTATTTATAATATACCAACTTGCAATGCAAGTGGGTTATCCAGAATGTTGCCAGTGTTCTGGTAACACATATGGAAGTCCAATGTAAAGCAATCAAAGTTTATCATTACACACAAATACTGACAGCATGCGGGGCAGTCATCACCACTCTTCCAAGCTGCAATAAGTAGGGGTCCTCACATTTTTGTCTAATGCACTGTAGTTAAAACTAGAACTTTACTCACCATATTTAACAACAGTTGCTGAAAATGGTTTGCAGTGGGAGCTACTGCACTGTCTTCCTCTAAAGATCATCAAGTGCCGCCACGACTACACAAGTGTTCAAAAAGTGTTCTCATTATGTAACATACTAATGTCAATTCATGGCCTCAAAAAGAGGGGCCCAATAATCCCAGCTGCACTTTCATCAAATTTACATTTCCTGTAGGAAATGCATTTAGTGTGTGTCTCTTACAGAAAGCGACACACCAACTGCAGTAGACCTGCAAGGGACATCACAACCTCTCTCATAAATAGTAAGTGAGAAAGCAGACTTGTGGATGAATCTCACAATTGAATGGGGTAATTTTATACAATGGCACTGTATTACCAAAAACAGAAACACAGAAAAGTTCTCACACTCTCTCACATAATCAGTCACACTATGTGTAGTGAACAGTAACAAAATGGTGTACTTGAAGCAAACACTGAACACTAGCTACATAAAATACTCCCACAACAGAGCTAAAATGCAGAATGATATTTGTGTTCTGCAGATTCAGAGAATTAAAATATATAAAGATATAAAGAGCATGAGTAAAATTACATAACATACATAACAACATTTCCTGCTAAACCGTTCCTGTACCAGCATTAGCTACACACACAGTCCACATCACTTTGGTTGATCTGTGCCTCTATAATTAAAAGTATGACATAAAACAAACATATGACTTTGCTAAGACACTTTTCAAATCTAATACATAATTTATACAACTTGGAAATGTACAACACAGAAACAGAGCTTGTCACGTGACTTATGTCACTTTTAAAATTAAGAAGACAAATGAAAGGTTTTGCCATCCAAATTAAATTACACCACACTGTGGATTGCTGTACACTCACTCGAATATATGAATAGTCCAACTGCAACCTTACAACAGTGCACAAACAACCATTACCAATTGTTGTGCTTGGAGTCACCCACAGGAGGTACTGAAGGGATGTCCAGGTGGGTTGATTGGTTGGTTGGTTAGTTACAAGCAGTTACAAATCACAAACCATTCTGTGTTACCACTATCAACTAAACAAAAACACTGATCTTAGGACACCCACACTCTCCTAGACCATAGATTTATCTATTATCAAGACTGTAAAGGCAGTACCTGTCAGCAGAGGCACTAAATGGAATACAAACAATATACATATATAGGAACACAACCCATGTTTTCAGAAACAGAGAATATACTGCTGCAGGCATATATGCTCTGTCCATCTGCCCATGCAACTACCCCCATACCTCCTGTACACCAGTTCATGAGCAAACTGCCTACACACACACACACACACACGCACACACAAAATGTCACAAGATAGTAACCATACACTAACAGAATGATATGCTGAAGGCAGCACAACTACAATGTTGAACAGAAGGATGTACAATGTTCTAAGTAACTATGATATAATTTGTCTGCAGGGAGTATGGGAAACCACAAACAACTGCTAGTGAAGTACTGCTGGGTGTCAAACCTCTGATCCCCCAATCACAGAGCAGAACTGCACCATAACAGTTGGTAGCATGCGTCTTCAGCACCACAAAAAGTCTTAGCAAACTACTCTAAAGAAAATTGCCACATTGTTTATGCATTAAATTTGTTTTTTTCCCAAGTCATTACTTTTGTTACTGAAACTGTGAATCCCTTCTGCATGCCATTTAATTGCACTAAGACCAACAAGCTGTCAGGTACAGCCTAGTATTGGAATCTACGGCGACAGTCCTTGGCTTGATATTTCACTGTCAGTAAATATAAAAATGTCTACACACTATTCACCAATTTATCAGAAGCTGGACAATACTCCTGTATTTTGTACTTGCAAGTGTATATAATCTAGACAAATATATAAATTCAGTGCCTCTATATGACATTGAGATGCTCCAGTTATGCCATTTTCTACTTCTGTTGCCCAGAAAAAGGAAACAGGACCTCCTCACTTAAAATTACATTGTATGCTCCTGAAAACAGCACACAATGAAACCTTTAACCATGCATATTTACCTACATGGACAACTTAAAATACCCAAGAGACTACCTGTTGAATATTCTGCCAGCTGCAAAGGAAATTGTAAATCCAAGTCCAGGTCAACATTCATCAAATATTTTGCACTACAATCTCTCTGAGTTAATGCAAAGCAACATTGTTTGGGGCAACATGAGACAAGAACTGCTTGTAGTGCTCTAGTGCATACCGAACATCAGTGTCATGTGATCTCTCAAACCTACAGAGCACAACAAGTGGCAATCTTCACTGTGCTATACATTATGTCCATACAACTGGAACAAAGACACAGTCTTACTTCTACACACCATGTCACAATAATATGATTATGGGTGTAGGCCATTAGGGTCAGATGCAAGGACCTGCAGGACAGATCTGAATGAAGTCACCTATAGCATCAGATTTGAGGCACTCAGCGCAGCAAGTACTGAGGAGTGTTCGATGCAATAATAAGTGATGGCTGGCAAACAATTGTATTTATATACTTAATACTGATGTTCTGGTACGGTGTGTTTCAGCTAATATTTGTAGCCATCTTCGTGAAAGATTAAAGAAGAAAGGGAAAAAACTGATAATTAACTGTCCTTCTATAAAACTTTAACATTTTTTGTGTTACAATTTTATGTAAAAATTATGAGATTCAACAGTTCACATTATACTGCATGTTTCATGCTATCTTTTACAGTTACGATCTGTATGAAGTTGCCAAACATCAGGCAAAACAAGTTACAGCAAAATTTCAGTATTAAATAAACAAACAGAAATGTCATAACCATCACCATCACCACCACTGTTAGGTTACTTACTGTGTCTAACACATCCACACTTCAGTTACCACTGCAACATGGCACTTTGTCAGCAACATCAAGGTAAGGACTTTTCAAATTCATGGCATGAATTTTCAAAGGTTTCAGGACTAGTCTTCTGGGACATGACGCTGTGTCACTGGGTGAGTCATTAACAGCATTTCAAAAGTATGCAGTGTCTTCACTTTAAAGGGTCAAGCAGTCCAAAAAGCATCTTCTCAGACACATGCATTGCTGTGAGAGACTCAAATCTCAAACTAAAGGCCTGTTTATAGAAATCACTCCTAATGAAGGCCTTGATTAGAGCACAAATATTGCATCACAAGATAAGACCATGCTTTGTACCACAATAAACCATTAGCCCATACCTCATTCACATAATGACCTGTGGCTCTGGAACAGATGCTGCAATGGACTTGTGTGGAAGGACCTGCCCTCCATTAATGTATATCTCATCCTTCACAATCACGTCCTCTCCCAGCACTGTGTTGTTCTCTATACGGACCCACTGTCCCACGACACTCCGCCACCCAACGATGCAGCCATCAAGCCAGGAATGTGATCGTACAGTTGCTCCTTTGAGCAGTGTGCTGCGCTTCACACACACACCATCCTCAATCACCACACCTGGACCAACCGTCACATTTGGGCCAATACGACAGCCCTGCCCGATCCTAGCAGTTGGATCCACAAGAACGTTCCCCACGATGCCTGGGCCACTGTGAAGGGCACTGGCATTCTTCTGACGCAGCGAAGTCAAGTACAGACACATACCTGAGCAACAACAACAGCTGCCTTTAATAAATTCTGAATTCAAGATCTGAAGTTCACACAGTAGGGTTGTTACAGATCCAAGTTTTCTTGGAAGTGACACTGTGTCACTGAGTGACTACTATCATGCCAACATCTGCATGGTGCAGCACTGCATGAAAAAACTGACACAGTGTCACTTGCAGAAGACTGGAATGTTCAGTTTTGAATTTTCAATTTATGGCTGTGAGAAGCATACTACAATTTGGATGTTCACCGCTGTACTGTTAATTGTGCATAATTAAGTATTTAAAATAGCAGGATATATCCAGCTCTAAGATTACTATCATTCATGCTATTCAGCAGAACGCACAGGTTTAAGGCACCAAGATACAGAATGTGAAGAAGCTGGGTGTGGGCTGCAAAACACAAGTCTGCTGCCTGCGTATCTGAACAACCGTACCCTGCACCACCTTATATGGTTTGTTACGGTCACACAGCACCTATCCCTGGACTCAATTCCATGCCAGAATGATACAGTGCTTATCTTCAGAATGTACATTTCCAAAAGCATAAACACATCTCCTGTTCTTCCCAGTGCATGCTGCATGCTGTACCCACATCCTCCTCCTTCAATAATCCCACATATAGCAGTAACAATGAAGAATACAAACCATCAAGCCCCTCATTAAGGATCTACCACAGACCCTCTCAAGCATGTCCAAACAATCTCCTCCAGGTTTGTTCCCAAACACCTCAAAAGCATACGCCGAATTCAAGACGACAGACCAAATATTCTGGATCCAAGATATCTAACTACACTCAACTCACAAAAAGAAAATATTGCAACATGCATTATAAAAAAAAAAAAAGACAACCTTAAAACATCAGCTTCTGTCATATTCAAAATGACAATAATTTGATCCAATATCTCATCTACAAAAGCATGCACTATCAACAGCATGGCACTGCAATGCCACAAAACAATGTGGTGTGTGTGAGTTTAGACCAGCCTACAATAATCTGCTTATGTAGGACCAAGAACCAAACACAGACTTATTTGTGTGCTGAAATGTCAAAGGAAAGAGGGGCTGGTGTTACTGCAATAACCCTGACTGGATGACAGCAGCTAGACTAACTCTAACAGCACTTTAATTCAAATCTGAATTAGAGACACACCTACACCAGGGAAAGAACACATCGTTCGTACAGTAAGAGAGGAGGTGCAAAAAAGGCACGACAAATAACAGGAACACTACAATATTAAGCCATTGTTTAAAACATTTTGTACTGGCTGTGAAGTCTGTGCTACCTGTGTGTAACATGACATTTAAAATTGAATTACAAGAGCCCAGACACAAAGTGGCAAACATGTAATAAGAACAATACACAAAGTTAAGATAATTTAAGTAATCACTAAATGTTGTGAGCCATCTGCTGATCAACAGTGGAACACTTAACTTTAGAAAACACCAAGTTACAAAAGAGACAAGAAAAATGATGGCAAAAGCAACAATGTAATGGAACATGTGCAGCATTATTAAGTGCCATAAGCTGAGTGCACTATGGGTTATTCACAAATGCAGGAGCCCACATTTTTCAAAACTCTAGGGCCATCACCAAAATCCAAGTTCCAGAAGGGTAACATGCATTCTGTACAGAGACCCACAACTCTAGCGTGAATTGTGAACCTGCTCAATCCCTGTGTAATGACACACAATTTTGTATGTAAGGAAACACTGACAATATCGTGTGCTGCCAAACGAAATTTAGTTGATTGGAATCTGTGCAACTTTGCATAAATGTAAAACATAACTTTAAATTGGCAGAGTGATAGAGGCCCACAATGAAACAACAAACAACAAGAACAACATTAAAAACAAGAAAGGAGACAATGGTAAGGTATTTTTGAAGAAGTCTGTAACTCTTACAAGCTAAACAGGGAAAGTCCTATAAGCCAACACAATACATATTTCCAGAATTAAATTAAAAATTAGGCCTGAAAAAAATATACATAATAACAAGGTGAAAAATTATATAACTTATAATGTTTACAAAATACTGCCAAGCATGAGTTAACTCAAAATTATACCCACTGTTGATGCAGACTAAGCACAGAAAACATGCACAACTGGTGAATGGTCACAAGCTGCAGAAGACTGTTGGTAATAAAGCTGTGTTCTTCAAAGCCATGCATTGTGCACAGTACAACTGTAACATGGTGACTGTATGCACCTTGCCTTGAATAACAATTCAATCAGTTTCCAGAGTTCACACACAAATCTGACCCACCTGTCTCCTTGACCTGCCTTTTAAAACTGACCAATTTGTGTACCAATCTTACAAGTACATGGGACAGTGCAGCTGGTACAGTGACAAAGCTACGGGCTGAAAGGTCTACGGTTCAGTTCCTGGTAAAGACAAGAAATTTTTTTCTTCTACTGAATGTCCAGCCCACCTACCGTCATATTCCATGAGTATCAAGATATCTTTCCCCAAGGGTAGAGTCAGAATGGGACAAAACTTGCTGCTCACCTCAAACTAGTGCTGAAATTGAAAATTAGCAGGGTTACCCCTCTATACCCCTGTAGGTCGTCAGCACGCACGAGCACAACTTTACCTTTATCTTCACTTTTACCCTACCAGTAAATGATTCTACAAAATGTAACACAGCTGGTCACCCTCCTATTACAGACAATATAAACTGTGCCTCAGCAGGTAAAGTCTAGAATCAGCGGATATGCAAACCGTGACCCCAGTCTGACAGCTTCAACAACCTGTGAGGAAGTCCCGTGGCTGTCCAACATCCATCCAGAAGCCTTGAAGCTCCATGGCATAGAGTTGGCCATCATCAACCATCTCTGGGAAGACCTCCTTCTCGATGCTGGTTGGACGCAACTGAATTCGGCGAAGGACAGATGGACTCAAGATATACATTCCTGCATTGATCTTATTGGAAACAAATTCCTGTGGCTTCTCAATGAAGCTCTGGATGCGTCCCTGTTCTCCATAGACCACAACACCATACTTAGATGGCTCTTCCACCTTGGTGACGACAATCGTACCTTCCTGGCCATGACTACGATGGAAAGCTACCATGTCCTTAAATGGAAATTCACATATGATATCAGAGTTTAGAACAAAGAATGGTGCATCACTTGCTCCCAGAATATCTTTAGCAAGCGCTAATGGTCCTGCTGTACCAAGTGGCTCTGTCTCATGTGAAAATACCAGACTGACTCCCAGTTTCTTGGCTTCTTCACTCAGCTCCTGCTCCATCTGCTCGGCACGATATGACACAGCAAGAACAATTTCGGTCACTCCAGCTTCCACCAGCGCTTCCATTTGGTGCAGTAACATGGGTTTATTAGCAAATTCAACCAATGGCTTTGGCCGACTTAGCGTTAGCGGGCGCAGCCTGGTACCATAACCGCCAACAAGGATGAGAGCCCTCATTTCGTGTAGATTCGATTCCTTACCACACATATTAATGACAATTACAAAGTCGAATTTCTGAAAGAATACAAAAAGAAAAATGCAATTACTTCTGGCAGACCGGTATTGACACCACGATTACTATAACAAGATTTCGCGAACAACCAACAGTATGCTTACGTCCAGATATCAACGCATACACGCCACACTACACTGTACTGGCCGATCTTATCGCCACGTAAACATAACTCGCGTGACGTTGATGTCCATGAGTCCACAATCCATGTGGCAGAAAGCAAATATTTTGACATAGGCCTTTCGAGGTACCAGAAAAACATTAAATTACAGCCACTATATAAAACTGCAACGTCACCTAGTGAATATGTTATTCTCCTTTACTAAAGGAAAGCATTAAACATCAAACACTTCTGATATAATTAATCCCCCCGTAAACACACACACACACCCTCATATCTTCTTCTCAGGGCCTTCAACCATCAGTGCGTACACAAATATCCCTCTAACCTCAGTTTAATTTTGCAATTCAACCCAGCTAGTCACTATGGTCGTATTCATTGAAATAGATCAACTGATGTAAAACATAACATTATTTTGCGGCGTTATATTTCCTACCTCCTCGTGGTTATCTGTACAACTTCCGGAAACTTCAAAGTACCAAAAAAAAAAAAGTCCCTTCTTTCCATTCTAGACGTACAATATACAAAAGCAGGGCGATTACACGATCCTGGTATTCGGAACACAAAACCTTCCAGCAGTTAAGCACTGTCTTGGGATTTGCGAAGAAAGGCACACGTAATGCAAACTCGTAAGGTTTTTGTAAGTTCTTTGGGTTGGTTCAGCATAAAGAGAAGCCCTACTGTACGATTATATACTGCGTTCCCCATTACAATTCATGGATTCATGAATCCAATGCCTTGGTCCAGCCAACCAACGCTTCTACGGTAAAGAAATTCCCCAAAAGGAATGGGACCCAACGTACGTTGTCATATTCACAGAGGTTTCCACACATCTCTTCTTAACCATATAATCTGAAATCCTTCCGCCTTACAATCGTATTTTAGATCACCGTTACTATACTATTATTCGGACCCGTGTCTTCCAATCGGTCTCTACCTCTCAAGGTTGCCGGCCAATGCGTGTATTGCTGAAACATTGCCACTGCTGTTGCACGCAACCAATTTCACCATTCTAGGTGTGAACAACTGATGCTCCACACGTGTGGATAGGCGTGAATAAGTTGGAAAAGCTAGGCATCTACCTGACAACCTGAATTTTTTAAGCAAGTTAAAACATAAATTAAAAATAAATGCACAGGTATTCAAAATTACGATTAAGACAATGTATTCTGTCCTGAAGGCAAATTTTCTACCAAAATGCGGCAGTAAGCGTAAAACTGTTTATAATCGCCTCAAACGTAATTTTACGCCGCCATTACAAAATTCTAATTTTATCTGGCAAATAATGTTGGTTGTTGACTACCACGATTTCGCCGGGTGTGAGAGCCATCGGATGAGTGGGACGAATTAATATCATGCGAAAACTGCCGGTGAGTGAATGACGGTCACTTAACATAAGGGTGTTGTACACTGAATATTTAGTGTTACACAGGCACAATTTTGTTGCATTTGAAAGAAGTAAACGGTCTGAAAATGAACGATTTCACACCTGAAACGTTTAGTTTGTAAGCAAATTTCTAGGCTGCACTTCACTAAGGTAGAATAAATGATGTAGAACTGTATTACTCTATTAAGCAGTTCACAATCAAAACCAGTACCAAGTCTTGTGAAGCACTTTTCAACTTGATGCGTATTCTGTTTACTTCTTTCAGTATAGCATACAACTAAGTATTTTTTTTTGTTTGTTTGACGTGTTTCATTACAAACTTTCCCGTAACCAACAGCATATTCTGGATACCAGTTTAATTATAATGGTTCCGTTTGTTCAACAATGAAGCGACTATCCATATTCACATTATGTGAATGTAGTCAGGTTAGTCTTTCCCAGCAACCTGAGGGATCAAATGGTAGACACCCAATCTGCATGCCATTGACAGTTCAGTAAAATACTGTGACCAACCTTTTTTTTTAAAAAAAAAGAAAAAAAAGAAAAAAAGAAAGAAAAAAAAAAAGAAAAAAAAAAGAAGATTGCTGCATATGTTTTGATGCCCTGTTTCTGTGGATCACCAGTTCACTCTATCAATGAAAGGAGTATGAAGAACCCATTTTATAGAGCAAAGATAGTTTTGCCGGTATCGGTGATATATGAAAATGATTATTGGTCCATTCTGTCTTTTTGTTGACAGCATTATCAGTTACTAAGATTATGAAATGACAGTGACTGGAGCATTGGTGGAATTATATCAACAGAGGAAAACTAAAGTACTTGATGAGAAATCTGACCCAGTAGTACTTTACCATAAATCCCACAATGACTAGCCTATAATGACTCTGTAAGCCATTGCATGGACCTTAATGCTGCTAGCCCTCAAGGGGTCACATGCCATTGCCAATAATATTCCAGGAACTTACATACCACAGAGAGTACAATGAGCAGGAATAAAGCTTAGGATTAATTGAATATATAGTTTGGTGGGGAAAAACTGTGAAGGGATGTCTTGTAAAGTTGCCACCTCAAAGAGCGAGATGAATGGATAAAACACTTCACCACACAAGAATGTACACTAATCCTTTAAGTACTGATGATAAAAATACTGGACCTATTAATGCCAAAAATGTAGTGAAAGGATGAGTACATTGCCAAGTCCTATTGTATGCTTTGTTAAAATAAATATTGTTTTTTGCAGGGTTTACAGTTGCCTAGAATAAAAGGAACTCTTGTGTATTTAGCCTTACACTGGATTATTTAATCTGAAACGTGTAACTTTCTTGAGAATATAAAGTGTCGGACTGATAATACGATAATATGACAATGTCAAGAACACAGCAGGATGAAGTGTATTAAGGTATATGGAGATACAGTTAGTCAATACAGTCACAGCATGAAAATCTGCAAATTGAAGTTAAATATTTCTTTGGAACTAATGAAACTCCATTTTTCATAGCACAATAATTGTATCCAAAAACAGAACAAAGAATTTATCACAAGCAGCTCAACCACAGTTCTGTACACAGCACCTGACATCTGTTACAGCTCCTGTCGGCCCGGTCCAGTTGCTGCAAGCCGTTGTGCCGATTCACATACAAACCTCAGGGTGGTAAAATATCAGTCCTTTTGCAATATGTTACTGTAACAATGTGCACAGAACTGTCTGACAGCAGACTGTAATGTTACAATGTACCTGTGACATCAAGTCCAATGGTATTGCTGGCATCTCTTGCATAATGTGACAATCCATAGCCACATGCTGGTGACAGCAGCATGAATGCATGTATGTGGACACTACTGTAGTGTGAGTGACACAAGAGTGACACAGTAACCATTTGTCACATTACAGTACAACTGGCTGTGGAACAGTTCAAGTGCCCCATCACCATTCGGTTATGTCTGGGCACAGCAAATGTCACACTGGTGAAACTGGCTATGAGTTAGAAACTTCCTTTGCCTTGCATACTGCACTAGACAGGGTCAGAAATGAGTTTACCTCTAATAAGGACAGACAAGATTTAATTCTACTGCTGTCCCACCACAACTGAGGTAGTATCATACTGTGGGACACGCTGTTCTGTTCCCTGCTGACTGAGGTCCATGTCTTGTGCTATCACAACCATTTCCACCTTGTGATCAACAATAAACTGCGGCTGCCAAATTTTCCTTCAACACTGGACACAGATGAAAATCACTCAGTGATGAATTCACCCAATATAACCACATCGTCGGTTCTTAGTTACAGAATTATACGTCCCGTGAACTCACATACTGAATGACCATAGTGACTGATGGGGCAAGCACCCTACAGCAACGCACAGGTGATGCTTGTTTTCTGAAAAATAAAGGAGATAAGACCAGAACCACTGATATGCCATACTTACCCAAATGCAAGACTTTTTCCCTTAAATTTTGTGTAGTCTTCAAATTCATATATCAAGCCCTGAACTGCACTGTGCCACACAGAGCTATGTGCAGCCAAACCAAGGCCTGCATTGCCAAATCGTGTGTCAACAAAAGATAGAAGACAGCATGACTAAAGGTTAACTGACACAATCTTCTTTTTTGGAAGTTCGTCCATAGTTAAATTTTTTAAAGACGCACGACATTTTGGAAGCCAGCTCTGTTTCCATTTTCAGGCAAAGCAGCATGTAACCTGGTGGACCCCTTAGATTGATTTATTCTCAATCACTGGGGACCACAGATATAGTTAACTAGTTAAGATATGAACCCACGAAATAGATCTAGTCCAAGGGCAGTAACAGGAAAATGGCTACTTGAAAATTAAAAATTAACTACAAGGCTCAAAAATAAAACCTGGACCAATTCACAAGGTAAAAACCATAAAAGAACCATGAATGGGTTCAAGTAAGTTTATAAACCAAGAAACATAAATGTATTTAGTCAATGTGATTATGGCATGGCAGGGCATCTTGCATGGACTGCCTCTGTGGTCTAGTGGTCAGAGTTTCTGGCTACAGATACAGAGGTCCCGGGTTCGATCCCCGGCGCTACCAGATTTTCTGAGTAGTAGTGGGTCTGGAACGGGGTCCACTCAGC
>Ga0123355_10012098_pt1 | contig 13349 bp, 11 predicted proteins | sample TergutEmb28metaG_3_FD_89872 | JGI IMG/M metagenome (GOLD analysis project Ga0123355, IMG submission 89872) | Embiratermes neotenicus P1 segment gut microbial communities from Petit-Saut dam, French Guiana - Emb289 P1 | ecosystem: Host-associated > Arthropoda: Insects > Digestive system > Gut ...
AAATAACCAGCTTTTATTATTGAATGTTTATAATATAACTATATTTACAGAACCAGTGCATTTATTTGAATAGAAAACATTTCTATTAATGTTTTATGTATCCTGAACCAGACAGCGCGTACAGTATTTATACCGGTTGGGTTTGAGTGGGGAAGTGGCACAATCCTGCCACTGACATACTTCATTCACCTGCCTATGAAGATGGAACCGATAGTGAGTTCCGAAACGTCAGCAATTAGAACTCAGACGCTGGGGAATTATCCAAAAAGGAACAAATTACATATGTTCACTAGTTTGATACACCTCAAGCAACTTTGTGACAAATATATTTACAGTACTTTTTTTAATTATATTTGTCCAACAAATGCATAATGTATGTTAACAATCATCTGTTTCTTATAGCACACCCACATGTTTTGATCTTTACACATCATCCTCAGGGAGTTTCTTATACTGTGTGCTAAAGTAACAAATTAATAAAATGGGAGCAGTTATACAAGTTGGTTGTTACAAAGAATTGATAGATTAAAATCATTAAATATCGACAGATATGTCAGGTTGCTTATGATTCCTAAAATTTATGTTTAATTAGAGTTAACTTAAAATGCTGTTATGTAGTTTGTGGCTGTATATACAATCAATTGTATCTGGAACTGTATTCTTTGTGGGCCCAATCCCTGTTTGTAGAGCTCGCTGTGTGAACCCTAACACAGGAAACAGATGATTGTTAACATACATTGTGCATTGGTTGGAGAAATATAATAAAATCTACAAAATGCATGGTACATACATCAAGAATACCTATAGTATGTACACCATAATTAGATTTACCATACTTTGAACAACAAACACATCAATTAACATTTCACATATGCTGCTAACATAAATTACTCAGTGTTGGCCACTTACTGGTGCACGTATGTGATGAAGATGTCCGAATTTCAAGGTACATGTAAATAAGGATCATTATTTAATATGACAACTAAAGAGTGTCATTTCCTGTTAGCTCATTTATCATCCTAATGTAGGCCACTCATGTGAATGTCCACACATAGCTAAATAGTGGCAGGAAGTGACAAGAAACAGCTTTCAGATAAAATGAGCACCCTGTCCTATTTACTTTTATACGTCTTACTTTCATTGCGATATTAGTGGACTAATGTCTTCCTATGCCATTAGTGATTTTTGATTCAATTGATGTTAGAGGTTCAAAGTGTTACAGTCTGTGCTGTAGGAGACGCCAGGTCAAAATTATGTGCTGTGATATTTTCAGGTGATATTGTGTTACTAGTGGACTAGAATTTAATAACTTTGATGTATGACATACTTCAAGTAAAGTAATATTAGGGATCAAAGCGTTAAAAATTTGTGCTGTGGGTGGTAAATCGAGTTGGAATTAACAGTAGAAGATCAAAGTGTTAATAACTGCTGTTAATGTTATTTTCAAGTGGACAGGAGTATTAGTACATCATAATATAAACAATATTGTGCAATTTGCCTTTCATCAAATTCTTTAGAGATAGATAAAATGAATCCCTGTGTACTACGTTTTAGAGAGCATCACATGGAGGAACAGGACCTGCTACATCTCACATTACAAAGCTATATATTAGGATCAAGTTTCTGCCGTCAAAATCTACAGAAGGATGGTGTGTGCATTTTTGTTCGTAAATACCTACATTTCAGCAAAATTAATATTTCACATAACTGTAAAGAAAAGGATTTGGAAACTGGGCCACTGAACTTGCGACTAAATCATCTAAATTAAGTATATTAAGCTTATACAGAGCGCCTACAGGAGATTTTAATAAATTTATAAAGAAAATATATGATGTATTGCAACTACTGTATAAACCTAAAGTGGAACTTTTAATTTGCAGTGACATGAACATAGATGATCTCAATATGGGGGGGGGAAGGCCTCATTATTAACAACATTTTGCAACTAGAATGCAAAATAATTCAAGTACTGCCACTGACAATACATTTGTGGATAACAATAGAATAAATATATCCTCCGTATCTCCCATAATAAATGGCTATCAGACCACAATGATCAAATTCTCAAAATCACAAGAATATATGCAACAATAAACAAATTTCCTTTGAAGCAGAGAACCAGATGAATACACAATGAAACGATCATGAACTTCCAGACTCTACTAAAAAAAAGAAGCCTGGGGATCTGTCTATATAGATAAAGATCCTAACTCATTTCTATGTACTTTCTTAAACATCTTCCAAGCTAGCTTATAACCATTATAGTTAGTTTAAGTTTTATGAGATGTCAGAGTTTTATATTTGATAGATTGGATGGATTTGTTTTAATTAGTAATTTAGTTTGGGTGGAATGGCGAGTGTAACGGATTGGTATAGCAGCTTACAGGGATAGAGGGTTAGAGAGAGTGACAGAGAAGGGGGGGAGACAGACAACCAGTAAGACATGGGAAGATTATGCTAGTGCGATAGGGGAACAGTGTTATGTAAGTGAGCCAACAGAAACAAAGTATTCAAATTTTCACTGTTGATTCTATTAGGATTTAAACAGTTAGCCAATTGGGAAGAATAAGAATATTTAAAAGGGGGTAGATTTGAACTGTGTGAGTTTGAAACCTTAACGTAAGTAAGTAGTCTGTTTCCTACCCAGGATGTGATAAGTTGTGTACATGATACCGAGGCTAATAGTGCATAGATTTTCAATGGCACCCCATACACACAAACATCTGTAAACTTTAATAATCTGGTGAAATAATACGAAGAATACTTTATGGTGTACAGTTATTTATTCCCCAATTTGTTACTTAGTGCGCTTAGATTCCCTGATATTAAGACATGCAAAATGACTGATGGGCTGGGTTAGGTTATAAGCTTTACAGTTAATTACAAAAGTATGGAAGATAAGAACGCCTGGATTACACAAGTAATAAAAATATCTTGCAAGCACAAACCAATGCTGTATGCCTTCACTAAGAACAGCAATCATCCAAAAGCAAAAGTCCATTGTATTAAGTACTGGTAAATCCAAGAAAAGTTATAAAAGAACTTAAGAAGCAACACTACTTTAGACTTAGCAAAATCTAATAACAAAATAAAAACAATGTGGATATTACAAAGAAAGAGACAGGGAAAGTAAATTCAGTGCAACAGGTTCCCACTTTACTTGTGAATGATCAAAGATTAAACTATCCAACAGATGCGGCCAATGCCTTTAATAATTATTTAACAAAAATTAATGAAAAATTAAACATTCAACAAAGGGAGAAAGGAGATGCTATCTCAATTTCCTGGAAACTTCCCCTGCATAAAAATAATCCCATTTACTGAAGCTGAGATAAAAAGTAAGCTACATTCCTTAAAACCAATAAAATCATCAGGTTATTATGAAATAACAAGGAATATATTACAAGCCTGTGCATCTCTCATTAGTCACACATAAAGCTACATTTACAATCACTCGCTATATACAGGTATTTTTTCTGACTGTCTTAAAATTGCAGCAGTAATGCCACTTTACCAGAAAGGTGACAAAACTAGTATCACAAATTACAGGTCTATACCATTATTAACATTTTTTTTATTAAGGTACTCAAGAATGCTATGCACAGTAGATTAAGCCAACACCTGCATAGTAACAACATACTGGTCACAGAACAGTACAGTTTCAGGAAAGGGATATAAACTTAAGATGCTGCCTTCAGACTAACAGCTAGTGTATTCAAATCTATTAATCAAAAAACGCTGCAGGAATTTTCTGTGATTTGGCAAAGGCTTTTTTGTGCGTGAATCATGAAATTTTGTTAGCTAAATTATAATTCTATGGAATTCTAGGAGTGTCTGAAGGTTCGATGAGGTACTACTTAAATGCTAGAAGAGAAAAAGTTAAAGTAATATCACCAATTTTTTTTTTTTTTTTTCTGACTGGGATACACTGAAACATGGAGTTCCCCAAGGATCAATGCTAGAGCCTCTATTGTTCATTATATAAATTAACTTCCCCTGTGAATAAATTCTGTATCAGAAACAGTATTATTTGCTGATGATAAGAGTGTCATAATTTCAATCTGAAATTTCAAAGATTTCTGTTCAGTGGCAAATTTAGTTCTCTCTCATATGATTAAAATGTTTGCTGCTAACAATTTACTTCTAAATTTAGGTAAAATGAATATAATGAAATTCATAACAAAGAAATCATCACATTCAGCATTACAATAAACATCATCTTCACAGAACTAATGCCAACCTATCTTTTTTTTCAGAAAAGTGCATTCTATGCTGATATAAAAATTTTCAACAGTTTACCACCTAGTGTGACAATCCTCAAGAATGACCAGGCAAAATTTGAAGCAGCCTGAAGAAAATACCTACATACACACTCCTTTTACTCTACAGATGAAATTTTTATGTGCAGAGATGATTTATTTTGTAAAATTTTTGTAGTATTTTACACTGTAAATTTGTATATTTCATGTAATTATGACTTGTTCCAAATCCTACTATCTTAACAACACTCTTCTGGATCCATGGAATACATGTAATGTATGTACATATACCTTACATTGATGCACTTTCTGTGTTCACTGACACTGTTAATAACAACCGAGATATTCTCATACTTTTCCATTTCCCAGTCAGAGGCATAAGTTCAATGCTTTCACCTTATGATTCAATATGAATACAAATGACTCAATGGCACAAAGTATAAGCTTCACTATGGCTGAGAAACAGAGTGAATAAATTCTGCCTACATGCAATGTACCTCCCATAAATAACTACAATACCATAATGCACGCAGGTAGGTCACATCACACTATCCCCTAAATTTAACCTGAAAATTACCATTTGCTTTAGTCACCAACTTCTTCCTACAGATGCGTGGACAAAGCCCCTGGGCAGTCCATGTTAGACTTCCAGTAAATGGAGTGGCAATTGGGCAAGTACTTCTCCAAGTACTTCACTTTTCTCCTGTCAATTATCAACCCAACAATGCAATACGCTCTCATCTATTATGTGGGCCCGGTACAACAGGCCCCATTTGTGGCCATTATACCAAGGGTCTTGCTCTCACCATAACATAGGATAAAAGCTTCTAATTACTATTATGCCTCCTCCTCAAGAAATATGAAGTTCCCAAACAAATGTCACTCTTTATTCATAAGTAAGCTTTACCTGAATATCAACGGTTATATTTCCTTCTTGCATCAAGTCATTAAGAGCTGATGTAGTCTCTGGAAGGAATATGGCTGACTCATTCTGCTCCTTCCATGTGACACACAAAACTCGAGCCACTGTAGCATATACTTGTTCTTCACTCACCTCAGTACAGGAGCTAGAGGTCTAGTGAAACAAAACAACACGTAACCAAAATGTTGCTACAATTCAAAACATGTGTCAATATGCAATAAGAACAAATTTACATATAAAGTGTCTGATTTTCATTAAAAAGCCTATCCAGTGCCTTGCTACTAACCACGAGAAAGAATAGAGGTTCTCATAACAGTGAAAACAAATGCCCATCTTCTGGGACCTGAGCCTGTATACTCTTCTTCCTACAGATATCATGTTCCAATGGTACATTGCTATATATCTACAAAGCACAAGATATCACATCTAAAAGACAGATAAAGAAAAGTTCACCCTATAATAGGCCATGAAGACCCAGAGAAGGAGTAGAGGTACAGCTCTACTCTTCCTTTCACCTTGGTGCTAGATGATGTGAGTGGTCAACTCCACAGCATGGCTGCTTCACCCCTGGTAAAGAAATCTCATACCCATTGCACAGAAGACTGGGTGAAAACTGGGGCCAGTCTAGACGGGTGTGGAAAATCTTGCCCTCCAATAGGATTCAATTTCTGGACTGTGAAGCCCATAGCAAATAATTATACCAACTATGCTAACACAGCCCAAAACACAGATAACTTTAGGAAAAAAGAATACCAACTCTGAAAATTCCTATTTCTGTTCCAAATATTAGCAACCAGACATAAAAGCTGTACTCAAATATTTGAGTTAGTGTTACTTCAATTAGCAGAGCTCCTCTTTTTGTGACATAAGAACAGAAAAATACTGACTCTGTCTGTGTGGGCTGCAGCATGGTACAGTTCCTTTCAAATTCCCATGATACATAAATCAGACAAGTCTTATGTAAGAAGAAATGTGATTCCCAAGGTTGTAAGAGCTCTGAGATAAACAGAGAAAGGCCTCATCAAAGAGAAAAATTTGGGATTAAAATAATGAAAAACTGACCTTGAAAAGGGCATTTTTTTTCATTACTTCTTTAAGACTGGAGCAGTTTTCTTTAACATTAATATTTTATTTTAATATTTTTTATTTTAATTATTCTGTTTATTTATTTACACTATTTGTGAACATAGCAAAAGAACCCACATGCCCTTCTCCCGTCTTTGAAGCACCTACCACATTTCTTTAAAACCACAAAAACCACACTTCAATTCAACATTCAGGTTTAAAATTAGATTATCCTGACAAGTTATTCTGCAAATTAGTCCACATAAATACCTCACTCTGAAAGTTCGTAATAAGCCAGGAACATTTGGTGTTGCCTTCCATACATTTTACCAAGCACAACTCCATCTACTTATTACTTACTTCTAGTGATTAACAGGCAATAAAGCAATACATACAGCACGTTGAGGAATACATATCAACATTATATTAATAATTTTAGGTGTGAAATATACACTTGTTCATATCTGTCTGACACAGCAATTGTTATTAAGTATCATTGCAGGAGAATATTATGGTACTGAAGACACTAATGAAACATATATAATGACCATTCAAAACACACAGTAAAAACGCTAAACTTATAGACAATAATAACAAACAAATTTAGAAACTTGTAACCCACTCTGTGCCGGACACCAGCTTCTTTGCGATCAGTTTCCTCAACTTCCATGTTTTCTATACCAGAGTCCACATCAACTTGTGACACTGAACTTTTCTCACATTGTGAATCATCTACTTCCATTTGTGATGATGTGTCTGTGCTCTGTGAATCACTTTTTTGGGTTCCCAACGAAGGAGGTGTTGCTGGAAGAGCATGTCCACAGTATTATCACAAATCACAAGGCAGTAAAATTCATGTAAAGTTCACTGGAACAGACTAAAATTTATTGTAATTCCACATACACTTCATTAGAATTTGCTAAGGATGAAGAACATGTTGCAACACAAAAACAACACTTGATGGAATTACATAGATAAATGCACACAATCTACTTATTTACAAAGTTTCAATACTCTACTCAGATACAAAAACAAAACATTACAAGTACCTGTCTACAGTGTTACAGCAAAAAGAACAATTTTTTATGTAACAATTAAAATCTTCTCTTGCTTTCTGCTAAGAAAATGCAGAATTTTCATTTCAGATAAATTTTTGTACAAAGCAGGAAGGGTGCAATAATAGATACTATTTAAAGTGCTGCCTTAAATACTTAAATACTTTCATTCTGTGACTTAAAACTTTTAATGGGCGATGAAAGGCTATTGAATAACTTAATTCCTGTATAACAACAAAAATAACAACAACCACCATAATAATAATAACAATAGTGGTGGTAGTGGTAGTGTGGTGGTGGTGGCAGTATTAGTAACAACAACAATAATGATAATAATGACTTGGCACATGTAAGCCATACTTTTGCCATGTCCTTATGTAGTGAGTATCTGAATCTGCTCAGTATTTTTTCATGTTGTCCACAATTAATGATAATACAGACTACAAGAATTCACTGGCTGGCAGACAAATATTAAACATCCTCAATATCTCTTTATAGTAAACTTTCATTTTAGTGTCTATCATTATTCTAATAATCTTCTTAAGGATGTAAAATACCTGCCTGGTGTCTGCTAAAATCCCCCAAAAGATTACTCCATATGACTTGACAGAACGGAACTATGTGAAATAACCTACTTGTAAGCTTTACTGCATAGTGCCATGACTAATGTGACTGTTCTCATCACAATATACACAGAACTGAGCTTAGCACTATTTTCAACGTGTGTTTTCCAGTATAAGTCACAGCCAACTTGTACACTACAACTGTAGTTGCTCTCACCATTCCAGTTCCTTTATTATTATATCCTACATTCCCATTAATGTAAAGTGTTGTTGTTTGCACGATATTTCATGAAATTTGTTTCATCAGAATTTAACGTTAGTTTACTGGCTTTAAACTACCAGTTTAAGTCAATAAAGACATAAAGATTCAAGTCTTCTGAGATGGTCCCTGCTGTTTGGTGAGCAGTTCCTCATGTTTCAAAGGACTGCAGTGCCTTATCATCAGAGTTACGCAGTCCAAAAACAGCAGTCTCACACACCAACACCCCATATAATCAATCAATCAACCAACCAACTGACCAGCCTATCAAAAGCTAACAAATCGTTAAGCCTTGTGCATGGCACAGGTTAACATCCCTTGGTTTCTTTGGCCATTCCTGCATACAAAATACATACTAGGCTGTAATGCAGAAACCTTATAACTAGAATACAGATTGTGTTTACACTAAATGATTTTCTGTCTCGGCCTATGGCCTTGACATGGTCATGTGATGATCCTTATAAACTTGCTTGTTATAGCACGTTCGAAACGTGATGACACACGCACAGAAACCAGATTTGGTCTTTCAGAGAAACGGACGAGTCCATTTAAATTGGCAGGGGTGTCAGTTCAGTCGACTACTGGCAGTCGAGGAGTACGGATCAGCGGTCTGCGATTGTATTGACCGTGTTCCAATGTACAGTGCAAGGCTGCTGGCTACCCACTCCATTCGCATCTTCCCCCTTCACTTCCCCTCCCGTGCGTCACCATGTGCCATCAGGTTCCGAACGCACTATACCAACATACCAAGATGCATTTGTCACAACGTGAAGACATTCAGACCGTACCACCTACAGCTTCCTCATGTGGGTATGTGTAGTAGATCTTCAGAGAGTGCATACAGAGTCCATCAAAGGATAAATGGGCTGTTCATAAAGCAGAACACCATTACTGACATGTAGGCCACTTTTGCCATCAAGGACATGAGCTTATATGCCCCATCTCAGAACTACCTTCCTTCTGACTTCTGTCAGCCAGTTCAGCTGTATATCAAGCATCACCCAAATATACCAAGCTATAGTGAACCAATATAATAAGGCTCCCAGAATAACTATGCTGGCTGGGGCTTTTGGGTGTGTCCTACAGCCTTAACAAAGAGAACCATGGTGCTGTATGAGGTGTTGATGGCAATTCTCCAGTCCCACAGCCATGGCTCAAGGCTGCTGAGATATGTCTACAGGTAGTCAACAACCAATGTGAGCTTGGGGAATGTGACTACAGTAGCTACGTCTTCTGTCTATGGAGCTAACTCAACATGGTGCAGTATTGGCATGTCATTCATGTACATGCTGAATAGGACAAGGGACACTACCCTCAGCCACTCCAGTTTGCATGCTACGAATGAGTTGATATGGCTGTCCAGCTACAGCTCCATGCTGTCTGTGTTGGGAACCAAACTGCTGGTTATGCAACAGCTCATACTTTCTAACTTTGTATATGATCCTAGTGAGTACAATCTTCTCGAACAGTTGCCAGTCATATCAAACGAATCTGCTGGTCAACGTAATGATGGCAATGTAGGGTCCATCCATGTTTTCAGTATGCAGATCATGTGAGCATGTTTCCAAGCTAGTGGGAGATACCTCTGGTGAACAACATTACACTCTTTCATGAGAAAGGTCACTGTATGCTAGAATACATGTTCCAGGACTGTAATCAGTATACCATTTGGGCCTGGGGCACTGTCAACCTTCATAACCCTGATGCCCTCTTGGATCTCAGTATGGATGGTTAACTGGGGTTCATTTGCAGGAGGAAAAACATGTGTTGAACATTGCCTCCTTAACCACCTCAGTCACTGCCAGCTCTAACAGGTCATTTACCAGCTCATACTGAGCCTCACAACCATCACCCAAGATATCTGAAACCTCAGAGAGCAAATCCTCCAGGTTTAAGTAAGGGAGGTGTCAGTGTAAGAACTTGCATCACCCACACTGTCATATTCCGTATCATATTCCTGCAAAGGTCAATCCTCCACTCATTCAGCTCACAAGTCACCAACATCTGGAGGCAGTTAATCTCAGCTTTCAGAGTTGGGTCCCTGGTGACTTCCCAGTGGTTCCTCAACTGGTTCTGCACGTATATTTCATCCTGAACATGAGTGGGCAAATAAAGCATTAGCTGCACAGAAAAATATGGTGCATTATATAGACGGTGGGCAAATAGTGATGATGGTGATATGCATTGGGCATGGCCTAGGTGCACTGCCTACAATGGGTATACAGTTACATGAAGAGATGTACTGACTTGGAAACGGGGCATCACTGGATGATAATAAGCCAGGTGAGATGGGGTCAACTAGAGCAGCCCACACCACATAATACACTACACCTATTAAAGATACCACATTCCCTCACATGCCTATTCTTTTTGGACTGCTTGATCCTGAAGATGAAAGCACTATGATCATTTAAAACAGGAATGACTCACTCAATCACACAGTGTCATGTCCTAAAAGACGAACCTTTAGCAACACCATGAAAACATCAATTTTGTAATGCAGACAACCTTTACGCAGTTCTTAAAATGGCAAATTTCTGGATGTGAAATAACAATGGTACCATCATCCATACAGAGCACAGGTTTCAAGTGAGACTTATGATTGGGGCTTATCACCGATACTGTGATAGAACAGAGGAATAAGTAATGAACCAAGACAGACTCCACATTCATGTAATTCAACAACAAACCAATTTCGATGTTCAGCTGTGATGGGCCTGGTGCTGGAGGAGAGTTTGGCAATCCAGCATTTGGAGAAGGAGGAGCTAACTGTCCGGATGATGAACTGACACTAATATCCAAGACCGCTAATCTTGCGAGTCTTCGGCGCCGAATCTATAATTGAATACAAAACACCTCCAAATATGTCAAGTAGTTTTAAGACTTTGAACTAAATGACAAATTGATACACAAAATTTTAAGGAACAACACATCTGATTGCCATTAAGTATTCAAAAGTTTGACAGAAATCTGTTAAGTCCTCTATTCACAAGTGCTTGCAATTTAATAACTGCAATGACAAATTAAATTTGCAAATCATGTTGCGCTCCTAATCTGTGATACCTTTGTGTACTACAACTTTGCGCTGCATGGACAAATGTGATACAATTTGCAAAAGAATACGTGTATGTTACCTCTTCTTGGCTCAGTTCACTCATTGTAAGTCCCGACGAATACGCACACTTTTCGTTATAGAACTTCTAGTACTTCAAAATGTGAAATATGCAATACAAATGTATAAAACACCTTAACTTGTGTAGCAAACATACGTCAACGCACTGACCCCGAGCCAGCACTTGTTTGGCGACTGCCTTGCTTCCACTCGACGTCATAAACACGGATCAAGTAAAATCATAAACCAGCTGTTTAATAGTGCAACTTTCCAATGTAGATGGTGTTCACGTTCACTTTCCTCGTCAGTGAGGCCAACTACATTTGCAGGCGGAGTGTACTGTCATGGATGCGTAGTGTCATTGTCTGTGGTCATTGTGCTGTTTACTGCAGGCCCTTGATCTCGTTTATCCCATTCGTGTTGACTCTGTCGGCCTTTTCCACCGGTTGTGGCACTCTCACATCTCACTCTATACTTTTTTTTTTTTGTATTAGAATGGTTCTCAACAACCGAAATTATCATGTCTTTTTTTATAATAACATTTGCGATAAATGTAAATAAAGAGTTGTTAGAATACTTTATACACACAATTCTACGCAAATTGAAAATAGTCTTAAGTGGGATTTAAAAAAAAAAGATTGGCCTGCGTATTAAAATTCGGTTTGTATTCCATTATGTTGGTAAACTGGGGTACTTAGACGAACCTTGCCCTTTCAGCCAGGGTTATCGAGATGAAATGTGTATGTATGTCAGTCCGGTTATCAGAACCCGTAATTATCTAGAAGTGGGGATTGCCGTACTACTGGCTACTCTTAATAAATTATGCCACTTGCCCACGTAGGAGACAAATCACGGCTGCACTACGTTCGTTGTAGTCATAATTGGGAAGATAATGACTTCAACTGTTGTTGAGTTTGCATCACTTGGTAAGGGCAATACATGTAGAAAAAGTATTTGATGGGCATTAATACTTTTCAGTATCAAAATATTGTGTAATTTTTGGACGACGTTTGGTGTATGTTCAGGCGACTATGGCGAGGCCTGCACACAGCTGAGAATAAATTCCATTGAAGTGTTTGGTTTCACGTACGTCAGTACCTCTCACAGCAACTTCAAAGTGCGATAATTATGTACATTTTATACTATCAGTCAGTACACATATCTTGTAGACGATTCAAGTTGTGGGGTGTGACGGGCTTGTACCCGACGTTTAGGAGCTTGTTGGCTTCATTTTTCAAGGCCATGCAGTTCTTCGTATACCGTTGTGAGACCCCCCAATCTCGCACCTGTTAGTTCCCACCCAGTGCCACTGAATCTTGGTTTATATAATCGGATTAGTAATAGTATGCTGGCCACGTCGACAGAATGCTGGACAAAATCACACATAAGCATAGCTAATAACTTCTTTGTAAATGTAGCAAAGTGCAGACACTTGGAAATGACACAAATCAAAGCTGCATGCATAAATGCCAGCTACCGTTTGGTCCATACATAATCATCAAAACCTTTTGTCTTTTTGTTTGCTGCCTACATAACACAAATATTAAAATACACAAAATAATAATTTTACCTGTTTTGTATGGATGGTAAGCTTGGTCCCACATTAAGGGAAGCACATGCACTGAGGGTGTTTTTAGAACAGGTTGCTGGAGAAGATATTTGGGCATGCAAGGGACAATGTAACAAGATGGAGAAGATTCTGTAATGAGGAGATTTATGATTTGCACTCATGAAACATTAGTATGGTGATAAAATGGATGATGAGATGGGGTGATCATGTGGCATGTATGGGAGGGAAATGTGTGCAAGATTTTGGCAAGGAAATTGTAAGGAAAGAGACAACTTTGAAGATCTAGGCATAGATAGGAGGGTAATATTAAAATGGATTTTAAAATAAACAGGATGGGTTTGGACTGGGTTCATCTGACTTATTACAGGGACAAGTGGTGCGCTGTTGTATCCTAGGGAATCTTTGGGTTCCATAAATTGTTGGTAATTGCTTGTCTAGCTTGTGAACTATTACCTTTTCAATGTTCTCCCCTTCTCCCCTCCCCCCCCCCCCCCCCCTCTATCACCACACAACATACCCCACACAAACCTCCAAATACCATTCA
>Ga0123355_10012099_pt1 | contig 13349 bp, 19 predicted proteins | sample TergutEmb28metaG_3_FD_89872 | JGI IMG/M metagenome (GOLD analysis project Ga0123355, IMG submission 89872) | Embiratermes neotenicus P1 segment gut microbial communities from Petit-Saut dam, French Guiana - Emb289 P1 | ecosystem: Host-associated > Arthropoda: Insects > Digestive system > Gut ...
CCACCTGTCTCTATCCTGGGCCAGCCCAATCCAGTCCATATACACACATCCCACCTCCTGGAGATCCGTTCTAATATTATCCACCCATCTACGCCTAGGTCTCCCCAGTGGTCTCCTTCCCTCTGGTTTCCCCACCAAGACCCTATACACCCCCCTCTCCTCACCCATACACATAGTGTGATATGTACGCCAAAATTATAATAGTATCTATTAAACTAAATGACGCCACAATTAGATCACATGTTAATATTCAACACAATGAGAACCTGAAAACCTCATACAGAGACAAAATAATTCCTTTATGGTATAAGGATAGTAGACTGTAACTGTGAGTGATTATGGAATTCACAATAAATTCATTTCTTCAACAGGATGAAATTCATGACACATTATTCACAAATGATCTGAAATTCAAGTATGTGTCTAAATGGGAGAGAGCACGTGAGGAACAGAATGCTGCACGGCTTTGTCAGTCTGAAAAGAAACTAGAATGTCAAATAACAGACCTAAAAGATAACATAAATATGGAACTGAAGTGTAATGTTGAAATTGAAACATATATAAGGCAGGCCATTGCAGTAAGTAACTATACACATGGATGACATGGTCTGGACACATGTCAGCACCTAAGGCTGTGTGCGCCTGACATATCCAAACAAGCTGGGAAATGTCCACAGGGTGTAAAATTCATGTTCCACTCTGTTATTGTTCTGCAAATTTTCTCTGTCTCTTAGCAATAGATTTGGAGTTCAGTATGCTTGACTGTTATGTGTAGATCACGAACTGTATTGCCACACAGACAAACTAGCCTATCTCAGGTGTTACTTCTAGACTGTTGAATGTTTCTTTGGGCATAGCTCGTACGTCACAGAGAACAGTCACAATTTACATAAACCAATAGCATAAATATATGCAGGTATTTGTGAAAAATCTGCTATTTATATCTGATTTGAACTCAAATCAGAATGCACTGACAAATTTTAGTAGAAATGCACAAATATAACAGTTTATGAAAATCCATCCAGTAGGAGTTGGGTTGTTCCATGCAGACAGATGGACAAACATGATGAGACAGTCACTCTGCACGTGCTTTGCGAACACATATAACAAGACATACAGTCTATTTATAACTGTCGGCCTGTAAGTATAAAAAAAGAAACCTGTTATTTATACACAATCTGTAAGATAAAAGCAAAAAATTACCATTCAGCTGTGAAAGGTGCAGTCATTAGGTACCTAGAAATAGTGCTAATCATATACAACAAAAAACCATGAATCTAACTCACATACGACAGGACAGGTGTTGTATTATCGACAGTACTTCTATTGACTTAGGTTCGTATAGGTGATTTTCTGTTACTGATGCTATTTTCAGGCTGTACAAGTAATCTAAGGAATATTTCATTTGGATATTTTCTTCACCTGCTGATTCAGGGTCATCAGGCTCTTCTTCTGTGTTCTTTGGAGTCTTCATAGCTGAAGTTGATGGAGTAGGAGACAAGGGGTCAGGAGATACCAAAAAGGTTGATGTACAGCCTTGTTGAGGCCTTTTTTAACATGTCCTTGAGATCTGCCTGTTTCAATGATCAAATAAAGCAAATTTTCCAGTATTGGGACTACTCTCCTCAAGTGCAAGATTATCAGGATTTCTGAAGTATTGGACACATCAGATAAAAGGAACTTTTAGCTGTATCAAGAGCACGAATAATTCCGTGGGATGAAAGTTAAATTCTGAAAATGACATGAAAATGAGTAACTTAAAATGAGTACACAATGGTCATACAACAAAGCCCTGTAGGTGGGCGAAAATTCTGTGGAAGAACATAATACCTCTGTTCTCAGGGCTGACCCACAAGATGGAAGAAACAAATTCATCTGAAAGTTCAGCACTTACCTACAACACATAAATAAAAAAAATGTGCATACTGGTAATATTCATACAGCAAACATCCATGTACACAGCTCTGCATCCTTTGGAAAGCCATTATAATTAACTAAGCATTCCCACAATTCAGTAAAATCTAGCTGCATCTCTTTTTCTTTTGGGAGATGGGATGTTGCAATTGGTATAATGACTAGGCCATGGACTGAAAGATACACCATTCAAAACCCAGCAAGAGCAAGAGATTTCTTCCCCTTTCCAAAATATCTACTCTGGCTTTGAGGCCCAATCAACCTTTTATTTAACGTGTACTGGGGCCTCTTTTCCCAGTGGTACAGTCAGAGCATAAGGCTGACCAGTCACCTCCATCTAATGCCAAGATTAAGAATGAGTGGTACTATACTTGTACTCTTGCCATATGCCTGCATGGTGTGTACAAAGACAGCTTTACTCTTAACCTCTGACCTTTCTTCTTAACAACACAACCCCTTCCATGCTCCACACCCTCCCCTTATTACCAATGAAAGACCTATATAATTGGATGAATCCACCTCATCCTGTCCAATTTACTCTGAAGAAGATGACTGTAAGGTGCACCAAAACATTTAAATTGCAGCTTTAATGTGCAAAACCCAGAAAGCTGGAATTATTCATTCTCCTGGTTCTACAAAGCAGTTGGGGGCTTGGCAAACATTGCACATAAGTCCCTCGCCTATTCCCTCTTTTACCAGCTGTCAGACTTCGGCAATATTATGTTTGTCAGGAACTCAAGTTACACAATGCAATAACTATGAACGCAGAAGGAACAGAAGAATTCTGTTTAACAGTAGTAATGATTGCTAGGATTATAAAGCAACAGTGGCAGATGAATGAAACATGTGTATGGAGCATTGGTGGAATGATACTGAAAGGGGAACTTCTCTGTGTGTTGATCTCATATACTCTTTACAATGACATTACAGAATTTGGAAGCAGATATTGACAAGTGGATGGAAAAGTATGACAGAGACCTGGAAGACAAGAGTAATGAGCTTCTGAGGCTGAAGGCAAAATGTGCAATCCAACACAAACAACTTGAAGATCTGGCGGCATTGGTAGGTTTTAAAATCAAAACTGATTGAACTAAAGGATATAAACAAAAGAGTTCTGCACAGAATTCATAAAGCCTACATTCCTATCATACAGATTAAGTCATTCCTATACACATACATATATTTACTTAATTTTATATTTCCATAGAACTTACTACTTAAGCACAGATTATGTATACGTACATGTATCACAGATATAATCTCACAGTTGCAGATAACTGCCAGTTTTGTAATTGTTGGCACTGAGTATCCATACACAGTAGGGCTATTTATCATCCAAATCATTTTAGGGCCCTTAGGAAGTATCATGCCCACCAGGCATGTTGCGCATCTGTCATGTAGGAACTTGGAATACTGTCAAAACAACATACTGTCATAGCAGGTTTTAGGAAAATCTGTTAAGTGGTTGAAGAGTTGACGTGTGAAACACAAACACAGCATGGCGATCTCATACGCAAACCTCTATGCCATTTTAGGAATGAAACTATGCTATAATGAGCTATTTGATGTTTATGAAGATAAAAATGATAAGATACCACATTTTTGTGAAAATTTGTCACTCAGTTAAAAAAACTGAAATGGGGTCATAATTACACACTAAAACACAAACATCCTGGTGACCAATCTTATGCATGTATAACTTTTCCCGCATGAAAGGAAATTAGGCTACAAATGAGACAACATGTTCTTGACAGCATGTTATAATGAAACAACTTTAAATTTAATCATGCTCATCTCTTACTCACATAGAAGCACTGAAAACCGCAATTTACATTAAGTTTACAGTCTTATAGAATGTGATACAGTGTAGTTTGATAGAAACATAACACCAATATATTGGAGAAAACTGCTGCATTCATCTTCAAGACAGAAGTTTCCCTTTGGTCTCCAATTTCACAGTGGAAGCTCCACTGAAAGATTGATACTTATCTATGAAACTTCATGGCATCACAACCCTTAAGACTGTAATCTGAATACCCACCAATGTGTGACCTTAAAATCTTAAAATTTACATGTATTTATGTCCAGTATCAACAGCATCAGAATGAAATAGAAGCATACTTGGCACACAAAAAAAAAGAAGCGGCTCAGGCTGCACATGATGCCTTTCTCTATCATGTGGCAACTGTCATTCAAGCCTGGTGGCGAGGTACTATGGTCCGGCGAGGGTTGGGGCTTTACAAGAAGATTAAGAAGGGAAAAGATAAAAAGGGAAAAGGTAAAGGTAGTAAGGAAGGCTCAAAAAAGAAGATACAATAAGTAAAACAATTATAAAGAATTTGATGTCACTATTTCCACTGTATGTTTAATTTTATTTTATAAGACAATTTTTACCACACCCAGCATAAATAAAATTATCAAAATATATTTTCTTGATACATTAATTTTGGTAAATAATTAAATTAAACAATTTTCTGTTGGGCGATGTGCATTCATGGGCCAAGACAGAGTAGTCAGTACAGAGACTTGCTAATGGCTGGAATGTCCACGGACTGAATCCCAGAAGGGGCAAATTTTCTGCACCCATCCAGTCTGGACCTGGAGTCCACCCAGCCTTCTATACAAAGGGTACTGGGTCTCTTTCCTGGGATAAAGTGGCCACAGCATGGTGTTGACCATCCACCCCATCTAGTGCTAAGGTTAAAGAAAGAGTACAGCTATACCTGTACTCCCCCTCTTGGCTTTCATGGCCTTCACAGACTCTTACAGGGTAAACTTTGCCTGTACCAATGTGTATTCAGACTTCATGTTCTTCATCCTGTAAGAACTTTGTAGAATATTTTTCAATTGTTCTGTGTGAATTCTTGATTTCTTACTTTGTAATTACTTTACTTTTGAATCAAAATAACCATATTGTAGATCCTTCTATAAACTCCACATCTGGTTTGTATAAATGAACTTGCAGTACTTTAATTCATTTTGTACCTTGTTTTGTAAATGGCTCAAGCAACATTTTTGTGACATTTAAAAACCAAACTTGAAGCATTATTTATTCATATATTAATACCTGCATGTTACTGTTAATGAAACAGAAACCTTACAGTCTCATGACTAAAATACAGAATTGAAGTTGGAGGCAATCCACAGCTGAAACACACATATTGCACAAAGCACCTGCTGACAGAGAGCAGTTTTATGCAGAACTTAAAAATCGTACTTCCCTGCAGTACTAAATGCTAATTGTACAAATCACAGATTTTAAGTTACAGATGTTAATGTTATCTGTAATTTATTAAACAGTACTGTCAGCAGTTTGCACAACACAGGATTGATTGTAAGGATAATGAACTGGAAAGCATGCTGAAGGTAGCTGTCACTGCTTAAGCAGAGGTATTACCTGAAGCTTATGAGATAGTTTATAAAAACATTAAATAAATACAATGTGCACATACCCACACACACAAGCATATGAAGATGGACCTCACCTGTATGCAGAGAGCTGTTTCACACAGCATTTATGCAGATTATCCCTACCTTTGTCCTAGTATAATTTTCATTTTACGAGTATACAGGTTGATGGTTGAAGAGGCTCCAGTCTCTTCCATCTTCCTACAATCTTTCCTTTGCAGTTTCTTGCCAACTCTTTTGTCTTTGTGATGGTTAGTGTACATCATTAGAGAGAGAGAGAGAGAGACAAAGAAAAAAACAACTAATTTTGGTATTAAAACTCACACTTTTATTAAAACTGCCATAAGTACATTCAGTCTACACTGTGAGGTATAAAAGGACTTACAGAATTCATAATTACTGACTTCTAAGACAGAGTCCATATTTTCTCCACATTTTTGAGAACATCTTCTTCATTTTCCTTGTAGAACATGAAATATCCCTGAATCTGGGCTGGACTAACAGGTTTCTTAAATTTAAGAACAGAATCTGCAAATGATGCTGCAACAGCTGTTGATTCTTGACCCCGATAGAAACGAAGGAACATTACCGCCAGTTGCTCACGGCTGCAGTAACCAATAAATTCCTTCATATCAACTCTACCAGGACGTATGAGAGCTGGATCTAACCTTCAGAAAAGATACAACACTGCACTATAAGTAATGAACTCTACACAAGCAGTAAAACTACTATCAACCCTTTGGCATAAAATTTTATGTGCTCTGTGCAAAATTACTGATGGTTATGAATTACCCATGACAAAAATGTTTAAGATGTCTGAGATTTGATGTTCTTATAGCAGTGAATAGTAAGATTACATCCTTCTGGGATATCATACAGTGTACGTTGGTGCCAACACACCACCCAAACCTGCTGCTTCAAAATTCAGGGTAAAGAAGCTGCCACACCCACCTGTTTCCAAGCTAAATAGTGCAACATGCCAGAAGACTGTATTCTGCAAGATATTTGACAGGTTGGCTCCATCTGCCTTGAGGCAGGTACAAAGAGTATCTACTCTGCCAGAGACAGAATAGCCTACTCAGTGTAGCGGCTTGATATAGGCTGGACAGTTTGAGGTGTGAGCCCCTTTGGGGGCCAAGAGATTTTTCTCTTCTGCACACTTGTCCATACTGGTCATGGGGCCCACCTAGCCTCCTGTACAATGGGCACCAGGCTCTTACCCAGGAGTAAAGCAGCACTAACCACCCAACTCCATACATTGCCAAGGTTAAAACTGAATACAGCTATACCTATACTCCCACTCTGTGCTTGCATGTTATGGCACACAGAGACCTTTACCGAAAGTACCTACTCTATGAGGCATGTTAGGTGAAGATATTTATTATTGCTAGGCATCAAAGCTTTTTAGAAGTGTGTTATTGATACGAAAACGAACAAAACAACTCAGTGTATAAAAACAGAGCAAAGCTACCCACAGCATGTTACAGGATAATTTATTAAGGTCTGCACGAGCAGACAGAAGTATCTACTAGGAAAAGAGACCAAAGGACTGAGGTTGTCAAAGTACAGGGTACAAAGATTACACTCTTCTGGGATGTGAAACTTTATAATTTGGTAGATCTTCTGAATAATAACCAAAGGCTGCTGACTTAAGAACAGAGCAGTTATCCTGGAATAACAAATAGCAACATTCTAACAAAATTCAGTCATCCAAAAACACTACAATATAGTGGATTTACATACACAAAAAATGTCATTATTACTATAAGTGTCAGTTTTAATTTATACAAATTGCCCTAACTGTTCTCCTTTTATAAGCCAATAACATAGGAAAATGTCCTCCTAAAAGGAAGGGTTCAAAAGTTTTCTGACTATTTGGTTCATGCATAACACTAAAAGTGTCACATGCTGCCTGGTACAGCATTTGTTTTAAAGGTCAAAATCTATTACACTTGGCTTCCCCAGAGTTATATCAATAACTCTGACTTACCTGTCTAGGTAATTTGTTGTCATGAACAAAATGCGAGCCTCTGTAGAAGCTACACCATCTAAACAGTTCAAAAGTCCACTGAAAGTAACACGAGTTAAACCTTCATACGCCGCCTTTACTGGAAAGAAAAAAAGAAAGGAAAAAAAAAAACTTACTAAAGCCAGTGACAGTCAAGTTTAATGGGGTAGATGTATGGGCCAAGGATGTGCAATCTTTATAGACTGGGCCATGCTGACAGATATGAACCTCTGTACAAGCAAAATGGAATTCTGGTACACAAAAACATAAATTACAATGACATAACTTGTAATCAATTTTAATCAGCAACAGTAATCAAAATTAACTTAACTCATTAACATACAGGCCAGGTTTAGATTACTCACCATTAATGTGATATTGGCAGTAATTTCATTGGTTCATGTCAGAAATATCTGGTTTAATGTCAGATGAAACTCTGCCCACACATTTATTCTTCAATTTTGACACTGAATACTTTGATGTTTGTAATGGTTGCTCACAAATACACATTTCCAAATACCATTTGCTTGCTTAAATGTATGGTGCATAAATGCAATGGGACAATCACAAATTTGCATTCTCATGCCACACAGGAATTGTATGAGATCATAAAGTTCATTTCGGTAAACACCTGAGGAACATATATTCTTCTTACTTTAAAATCTTAACGAGCATATAGTATGAACTTATTTTTAATGAACAACTTTAAAGGAGACTAAAGTACTGCAGGATGTGATGCTGTGTCAAAATTTGTAATTCCTGACCAACATTCTGGAGAAGCTTGCTTAATCTTCAGGGTCATTTAAGAATGCTTCTTTGATTACCCTGTTGATGGAGGTAACAATCTCCTCCAAAACATCAGTAACCAATTAATAATCAAGGTGATATCATATCCTGAAACAGTTTAATCTTCATCAATGACAATGTGTATACCTCTAATGTTGCAAGACTATTTGTTACAAATATGGAGGCTAAAAGCATGCGAACCACATGCTGCAAGTTGCACATGCTGGATACAATCATTGACTCTTACTCTGTGCACTCTCTTCTCTGCTAACAAATGCTGCATCCACGTCTTCCAATAAAATTATACTCTGTTGTGGGGCTACACTCAAAAGATGGTTAAGTCGATCATCTGTCAAACCTCGCTCACTCAAGTTCAGCACACAGATACCAAATTCCAGTTCACCAGCCAGAGCCGTGATGAATGACGACTTACCACAGCCTGGTGGGCCATGTAACAAATAGCCTCGGCGATATGGGATACCTGATAAATATGAAAACTGCAAGTAAATATATATTAATCACAGCCTATTTGAGAATCACGGTTTTAACAAAAATGACCCATAAAAACAATGTCAGCTGAGTGTCTACACCTTCACTGTCTTTTAACAGATGGAACTGAAAAGATCCTCTATTTGTGAAATGTAAGCAGATTATAGACAAAGTATTTATCAACTGTTAACCCTTTAATATTTTCTGGCTGAAGATTTCCTGTACAGGTCCACTGTCAGAGGCCTTCTTTCAATAAATTTATTGCCACACTATAATTCTATTCTGGGTATCATATCGTAGCTCTTCAAATTCTTTGACATCTCTTGTACTAAAAGGTAAAGCAATCCCATTACAGGCCTGGACAGGGCCTGGGAGTTCCACAAGGTTGACGCTCCCAGACTTCAAGACAATCAGCACACAAAGGTGGTACGGTTGTAGTAGTCTGTACGAGGGTTGTCCCAAAAGTAAGTGTACTGATTTTTTATTTAAATGTCTATTGGACTCACTTGAAATTACAAGTTATGTCCTTCAAAGTATGACCCTTGGGAAGTTACACAGTGGTTCCATTTTTTCCACTGCTCATCGCTGTACCGGAAGTAATTTTCTGCAAGTGTGTGTAGCTCATCGGTTACAATTTTTTGTATGTTTTCCATCGTCCCGAAATGATGACCCTTCAACTTTGATTTCAACTTAGGGAAGAGGCAGAAATCACATGGAGCTAGATCTGGACTGTAGGGAGGATGTGGAAGTAAGGGAATGTTTTTCTTCGCCAGAAATTCTCGAATTGAAAGCACAGTGTGAGCTGGCGCGTTATCGTAGTGCAGCACCCAATCGTCTGCAATGTCCGTTCAGACTCGCTGGACCTGTTTTTGAAGTCATTCCAAGACATCTTTGTAGAAGGCGTGATTAACTGTCTGTCCTGGAGGTACAAATTATTTGTGCACAATGCCACGGCTGTTGAAAAAAACAATAATCATAGTTTTCACCCTGGATTCTCAAGCGTGCTTTCTTCAGACGGGAGAACTTTTCATGTGCCATTCTGCACTTTGCCATTTGGTCTCGGGATTGTAGTCGAACACCCAATATTCATCTCCTGTTATTACTTTATCCAAAAAATCTGGCTCAATTTCGAGTCTTCCCAGTAAATCCTGACAAATTTCCAACCGGTTTGCTTTTTGCTCCACAGACAAGTTTTTCAGCACTAGTTTTGCACAAATTTTTTGCATGTGCAAATGGTTTGTTAGAATTCTATGAACTGAACTTTTATCCAAGCCCGTTTCTTCTGCAGTCATCCTGAAACTCAATCAGTGGTCTTTGCCATCACCATTTCCACATTTTGATTATTTGTTGATGAGATTGGTCTTTCAGAACGTGGGTCGTCTTCAAAATTTTCTCAGCCCTCTTTGAAAGCTTTGTGCCACTTAAAAACCATTCTTCTTGATAAAGTGGCATCTCCATAATCTTCGGTTAAAGAAGCAAATGTCTCTGTGGCAGATTTGTTGAGTTTCACACAAAATTTGATAGTCTACCATTGTTTGATATTTTCCTGCATCATAAACATAACGAGGTTATAAAACATGACCATACACAAACAGCAGTAGTGCACAACTGACTTAACCAATCCAGCTGAAACAAGTATGGACATGCAGCCAAGGTCACTACCAATGCATCAATATACATCAACAAGGTGCTACGTTACCAATCGTACATACGAAAATCAGTACACTTACTTTTGGGACAACCCTCATATAAATGAACAGAAGCTAGCAACAGTTTCAAATTTATTTTCATAAATTATCTTTTCTCTTAAATTTTCCCATAAATTCATTTATGGCTTTTGGGAGGTTGGAAATAACAAGCCAGGCAATGTACGTACATATAATGTAACACTGAGGTGCATTCACGTAACCATTGCAGCCATGGAAAAGCAATAAGTATTATATATTCTCAGTGTGCGTCTGTAGCCTTAGTTAACCGGCACGCAAAGCATGTCATCTGTGGCCTGTCTGGCTCTACCATATTTTTTGCACTTTATCTCACAAACAACTTGAATTTTGGAAAAATCTACTTCAATATAAAATTGTGTTTTGATTTTCTCAACAACTTTTGTCTGTAACATTTCTCATTCTCAGAAGAAATGGGTGAGATAGTATCATAAATGTACGTACATTGTCACGTAAGTACCCATTATTCTTGTCAGAGTTTAATCAAACTTGAATTTTCTCAAGAGATTTTCAAAAAAGATTATAATATCAAATTTCATGAAAATGTGTCCAGTGGAAGCCAAACTGTTCCAAGCAGATGGACAGACAGACAGACATGACAAAGATAAGTCACTTTTTGTTTATTTGGGAATGTGCTGAAAAAAGGATGAAAAGAGTCACATATATATTCCTAGTTGATACGAATCCTTGGCTAAGTGTATGCTAGAAAGGAAACTGTCCTGCCACCTGGTCCCATCCTGAGCTAGATACAGCCTGTCCATATCCTCCTATACTACATGCACACGCATGAACATACAAAAACAAATACACATACACACACCAACACACACTTACACACACAAACACAAAAGAGGACCTCAAATTAAGACACTATGTCTGTAGTTGGTTAACATCAGAGTTTGATGCCATTTAAATACAGCTGGAAGTGCTGGCACAGTTCCATTTAAATAAATCTTCAAGGGTTTAACATAGAGAAAAACATAAAGTACCTCTGTCACTATACCAGCCTGGGTTTGCAATGAACTCCTTGACATCATGCAATATTCTTTCTGCTACACCAGTATCTAAGACCACAGATTCAATTGGCCGACGTTTGCGTGGGTGACCAAACTGTCGCCACTCCGAACCCATTGCTGTGTACATTATGGTTTTTCCTTCATGCTTCTTTAGTGCCATCCGTCTAGCTGAACAAAAATTAAAGACACACATTTAAAAAATGTATGACATACAGACATTCTTAAGAAATGTCACGGTAAAATAGAGTAAACCCTCACTGTTCACAGAAGTTACATTCTTATCAAATACTACGACCAGTAGGACCATCATGCGCAAAATAAAGGTCTTAAAGGAAAAATGTGGTAAGGGGAAACAGATACCTAAAGATAATAACATATAAATTAATTACTAATAAAGTGGGAAACATTTTTGTGATGGTGAACAAATCACACACAGTGCATGGCAGAAGGGGGAGACAAAAGACTTAATGAAGACAGAAGCAATCCTTGACTGTTCTGCCTTATTCTGCATGTCCTTATACACCTACTTGTATGTTTCCTTGACAGCCTCCATATTGTGCTTAAATTTAAAGCATGTATCTATGAAATTGTAAGCATCAGAAATGCTTGACTAAGATATGACATCTGGGAGCTTTTCTTCAGTGTAAGCCAAACTTCTTCCAGCATCCATTCACAGTCAAGGACTCCTCTATACCTACTATGCAGTCCGCTAAGCTGTAAAATTTCCATCCAGCATTTACTGACAATAACAAAGGGTCTCCTACTCATTTGCACCTAAGATACTTCAAAAGGTGCAGAAAGTGTAACAGCTTTTGAGTAGTGATGATTCCCTGGTAGAGGGGCTACAGGAGTGAAGTGGTTGTGATGGAGAGATCCTCAGCTTGGATATTTGGATGGGTGAGGCCAAGATCCTGCAGATGCTCTGTGGCATTACGAAAGACAAGGTGAAATCTGAATGCTAGATTCTTGGATTTTTGATAGATTCAACAAAGCCTTTACTGGCATGGGCTTCTCCCTTGCCACAACACCAGTGACAACTCTTTCAGTGTCTTGCCTTAAAGCCATACACAAAAGGCCTGTTTCATTTTTCTGAAAAAAAGGGTTACAATGAGTTACACACCAAAATTTTTGCACTCAATTGAGCAATGGCTTTAATGCTTCTTATCATTTTGCCTTAAATTTTTGTGATGAATTGAACCACTGATCCATTTACACCATAATGGCATATGACCACAGCAATCCTCATTCCCCTGCCCAACATAAACATAACCTCCATCTTCTCTAACACAAACACCACTTTCATTTTGATTTCATATGTAAGCTCCTCACCAGCAAGTATATCACCTTTCTGTACATTCTATAACACCCAGTATGTAAAAAAGGTAGCCACTGAGTGAGACAGACAGGTATAAGATATCTCTGTATTTTTCCCTGCACCTCCACAAGCAGAACCAAGAATGAGGGAATGACCTACACCTTGATGCACATGGCTTGCCACAATAATTCTTCTGTGAATAAGCATAATTGTGATGCACAAACCCATACACCAAGATGATCTAATATACATTCAATGCAGCAAATTCCAGTACAATGAAAATTTTGTTATAAATAAAAACAGTCAATTTAGTCAAGCTTCTGGGGAACTATACAGCAACACAGTGGCATACTATTAAGCAAAAAATTTGCAAAAGGTTTGTCAGGAATTTCAGAAGGAATGCTACACGTTTATTATAAGACTTAAAATAAAGGTTCTTCCAGTAAGTAAAGTAGTCTGAATTCAACCTGGGTATTTTTTACAGTTGCCAGAGCAGCTGTTAAAAATTAAACATGGAAGAATGAGTCACAAACATCACAGAACTAGCACATGAATGGAAAACAAAAAAAAAAAAAAAAAAAAAAAAAAAAAAGCGCAAAAAAAAAAAACAAAAACAAACAACTCCATGCCAAAAAAAAAAAAAAAAAAAAAAAAAATAAAAAATTGTGAAAATTTAAAAGTAAAAAAAA
>Ga0123355_10012100_pt1:0-2500 | contig 13349 bp, 10 predicted proteins | sample TergutEmb28metaG_3_FD_89872 | JGI IMG/M metagenome (GOLD analysis project Ga0123355, IMG submission 89872) | Embiratermes neotenicus P1 segment gut microbial communities from Petit-Saut dam, French Guiana - Emb289 P1 | ecosystem: Host-associated > Arthropoda: Insects > Digestive system >...
CACATCGAACCAGAGCAATACAACCCATGAAATAACTCAACAAATAAGTCGCAAGTTCCTGAGGATGGATGTATTAACACCCGAAACATGTTGAGCATTAAATAAAGAAATAATAAAGCAAGTAACATCAAGTTGTTCTCTCTTCACTCAAGTGAAATACTGAACGGCGACTTTGGTAAACTGCTCTGTAGACCTGAATAAAATTAAACTGACTGACGAAAAGCAATGTATTGAATAATATTCAATAAGCCACTTGCTCTAAAACCTGGAATTTTGTGAACGCGCCTAAAAATTATTAAAAAGTATAGTGCTAACTTCATATAAGTTTATCTCACGATTTATAATTTGGATGCAAACAAACATCTATCGTCAAATGACAGCCTTATTTTGAGGGACTTGCCCTGACATTGTCCAATAATAAATGCTTCTTATGCGTTTTCGAAAACGGAGATGGAGCTCCTACCTGTCTGTCCGAGATAGTATTTGTGAAATTATTGCATTTTACTTGGTATGTGTCATTTTTGTATATATATCTTGTTCTGTTTTTCATAGGAATAACTGTTTGGATATGACGTCTAAGGACTGAAATATTCTTTTTAGAGTTTTGTTCTTGAATATATTAGTAATTTTATGTATTATGGGGCTATGACATGTAAATGTAATCCAGATATTATGGGATAGCGATAGATTATGGCCAGGACTTGTTTTATGAAGGACTTCTTCTATTTTTGTGTTGAGGTGTGTGATATGGTTGGTAGGGAAACCATTACGTTGTACTGCTTGTTTAAAGATTTTTAATTCGTGTAGTAGTTTATGTTAGTACTTGATATACCCTGCTGATAAGGAACCTGCAGGTTGCTTACTTCCGTCTCAGCGGATGGTTGGATGTGAAATGTGTAGTATTATAAGGGGTTTGGGATGGTATGACGGGCCAGAGATGACAATAATACGGCGCGTGCGGTTTGCACACTGGATAACTGAGGCTACAATAACACACTCAGAATATATAGTACTTATTGCTTTCCCAAAGCAAAAATTGTTATGTGAACGCGCATCAATATTACGTTTTCCGTAAACTGCCTATCTTGGACAGGTTTGTAAAAGCTATTAGCAAATCAGAAGTAATTGTGATTGACACTCCTGTACACTGTTGCATCAACTGACTTGTTTTCATAACCGAGACGGAAAGTGTTTACTGCGCGGTACGAGCTGAATGTTGACATGTAGCTTACGTTGCTGTCAGTCTTTCAAAGGTTATCGACATATTTCATCCACCAATACTGACGTTTTTAGTATCCCAGACTACGTGGTATCCCATGAACGGAAGACTATAAATAATGACTTGGACGGGGCGTGCGAAGAAGCAGTCTTATTCCAATTTGAGGTAATATATCAAAATTTGTCTGCTGATTGAAGAAATATCAGAAGAATCGGTATCTCGGCTGAAAGTTGAAATGGGTCCTTCTACACATCCAATTCTCTTAACGTAATGTTCGCATGCATGCATTACGGCTGTTACAGTCCTCAGTTCTGTCCACTACAAACTCGATTTCGCACCACAGCCATGTTTGTCACTTACGATAAACGTTTCATACAAAACCTACAGCTTAATTCCATGTACAATTTCGCACGCCTATCCTAAATACTTACACTCAGACTGACGAATAAATGCAAATTTCGGGCAGTCACTTCCAGCACAATTTGCATACTGATAATATTCTCACTAATACCTTCGGAATGCACACGGCTGCTATGCTGCTAATAATGACGCCAGAAATTTATTCATACTAAGAAAAAACCAAATTAGTATATTAAATAAAACTGGGATAAATGACCTCCAGAAATAAATTCTTAAGTCATGTGGACGGAGAAGACGCGAATCTAACAACCGAAGTCTGTCTTTCCATACGGAAGAAGGGAAGTTGTAAAAATATTCATTCGAATTATGACGAAATATGCCTTACTTACTTACTTACTTACTTACTTACTTACTTACTTACTCCATAGACCACAGTCCTTCTTGAGAAGCTAACCGGTTCTCAGATAGTCAAGAAATTCCCCATATTTTATGGAACCCGAAGGTTCATTACCGCAATCACATGTGTCTGCCACCTGTCCCTATCCTGAGCCACTTCAATCCAGCCAAAGCCTCCACATCCCACAACCTGAAGAGCCGTCTTAATATTATCCTCCATCTACGTCTGGGTCTCCTCAGTGGTCTCTATCCCTCCGGTTTCCCCACCAAAACCCTCTACACACCTCTCCTCTCCCCATACGTGCTACATACCCGGACCACCCCATTATTCTCGATTTGATCATCCAAATATTATTGGGTGAGGAGTACAGATCATTAAGCTCTTCATTATGTAGTTTTCTCCACTCACCTGTTACCCCGCCCCTCTTACGCCCAAATATTCTCCTCAGCACCTTATCAGCCTACGTTCATCCCTTAATGTGAGCGATAAAGTTTCACACCCATACAAAACCACAGGCCCGAAAT
>Ga0123355_10012100_pt1:7500-13349 | contig 13349 bp, 10 predicted proteins | sample TergutEmb28metaG_3_FD_89872 | JGI IMG/M metagenome (GOLD analysis project Ga0123355, IMG submission 89872) | Embiratermes neotenicus P1 segment gut microbial communities from Petit-Saut dam, French Guiana - Emb289 P1 | ecosystem: Host-associated > Arthropoda: Insects > Digestive...
CATGGAATTGGGAAATTGTGCGAATGAGTCGCACAATTTCCCTCATCCCGGACGCATAGCCTGCTGCTCTGCTCCTAACAGCCGACCACCAGCAACCAAGGCATTACACACCATATGCGGCAATAACAAAAGTATAGTCTCGAGCACCTGATGATGGGTATATAAGTGCCCGAAACATGTTGAGCAGATTATAAGTGTAATAAAGCATTCAGTAGCATCTAATTAGTTTTCTTCTCTACGCTTATCAGAATTATATTTACCTCTTTAACTGTAAGGGAGATTATTTTGTGGAACCAGCGGCTTTCGCGGACCACGGATTGAATGGCACTGATCTTTACAGCACATAAAGATACAATTTTCACTTCACCAAGAACACAGATACTTCAGACAGACCAGCCGTTATATGTAGTATAGGCAAATAATGGCTGTGCGTTGTGAGAACAATATGGAATACATCAAGTACACTGTGTGGACAGAGCGTAGAATTTCTGAATGTTAAACCTAGTGGTACATAAAGTAATTACTGGGCCTAAAAGGATTAAGTAAAACTGGCAGCCAGTGAAACTAAATGGTACGAATTCAACTAACGAAATTAAAATTCTTAGAACAAGTAATTTAAACAACTCCATGGAGCACAGTCCTTCTGGAGAAGCTAATAGGTCTTCGGCTCGTCAAGAAACTCCTCGCATTTTATGGAACCCGAAGATAAGTTACCGCATTCACAACAGCCCAAGAGCAGTCCCTATCCAGAGCCAGATCAATCCATTCTCTGCCCCTGAACACTTCTTGAAGATCCATTTTAATATTATCCTCCCATCTAGACCTGGGTCTTCTAAGTGGTCTCTTTCTCTCGGGTTTCCCCACCAAAGCACCGTATGCACCTTTCTTCTCCCCCATACAAGCTACATGCCCCGCTCATCTCTATCTTATTGGTTTCATTACCCCAATATTTGGTGAGTACAGACCATTAAGCTCCTCAGTATGTAGTTTTCTCCACTCCCCTGTTACCTCGTCCTTCTTAGGCCCAAGTATTCTCTTCAGCATTCTATTCTCAAACACCCTCAGGCTACGTTCTCCCTTAATGTGAGCGACCAAGTTTCATACCCATACAAAAAAAAACATGCAAAATTATAGTTCTGCATATTTCAGAATTCATGTTTTTGGACAGCAAACTGGAAGACAAAAGATTCTGTCTGCACCGAATGAGAGCAAAGCATTCTCTGACTTCGATCTGTTCTTAATTTCTTCATGAATGGAATTTTGACTTGTCAGGGTTGTTCCAAAATATTTGAATTGTACAACCCTTTCAAAGTATTCATTAGCTATTTTTACGTCGTGATCCTGTCTTGCATTCTGCTCTCGAGACATGACCATGTACTAAGTTTTCTCACCATTTACCTCCAGATCATACACCTTACGAGCGACTGCGAAACGTCCGTGATTTTCTTCACAGTTTGTATGTTTCCACCCAATAGGACTACTCGTATATTTACATCATCAGAGGAAATCAGATCCCGGTGTTTACCATTTAATTTCACGCCCTTCTGATTTACCTAGACCCTCCTAATGGCATATTCTAAAGAAAAGCTATTGAAGACCTTCCCTTCTCCCCGCCCTTTCTTCACACTGTTGTAAAATACAGGATTATTCGAAATGATTGTCGGGCCTTTGACATCTTGCCATCTCGTTCTCCAGATGCAACCCCATGCGATTTCTTTCTATGGGGTTACGTCAAGGATCAGGTTTATGTTTCTCCTCTTACCGCAAGTATCCCGAAACTGGAGGTACGAATCAGAACCGCCATTGAAACCATCACCGCTGACATGGTACAAACAGTTTGGAACGAACTCGATTATCGTGTTGATGTTTGTAGAATCACAAAGGGTGCATATATAGAGCACCTCTAATGTATGTAACAAAAACTTGGAGTGTAGTTCTACTAAATAAAAAAAATATTTATACTCCTATCTCAAGTTTCTTGTGTATGACAAGTTGTTAAAACCCCAACAATAATTTCGAATAACTCTGTATTTCTTTCATTTTTCTCCCGTTCAATACCTTACTAGGAGTAAAAGGCAAAGCTTGCTGCTTATGCTACTATAGCAAGCGGCGGAGCGGATACATAGCTCCTCTACTTCTTAATGTTGTCTCTAAACTGACGTCAGTGTCCAGCTTAACGCCACAATTGCTTTACCAACGGGGAGAGTGTCAGCCTCGACTAAACCACTGAGTCGGAAGCTGGGTGGGTTCCAGACCCGGTCTTGACTCTTTCGATGTAATTCCTAATGAACATTAGTACAGGGTTTGAAACAGTAGGTATACAAATTAATGGATTTCATAAAGAAGTTGTTGTTTTACAGAAAAACAATAAAAAATAACAACATTTGACAACTAATAACGAAAAGCCTTCAAACTTTCGTGGTAGGATGACCGAGTTGTACCCAGGGTCGTGGAGACATTACAGTAGGAGCAGAGATATAGTTAAAACGGATGTACTGTCCACTAACCAAGAAAAAATCCTCGCTGGAGTGGTGGGCGGTTTTGGTGCGGTGCGGCGGAACGATCCGTCGGTTGATTACATTGTTGCAGTTGGTGGTAGCAGTTAAAACGAACGCGTCATTCGGCAAAACATCTTGCGCAACAGCATGTATAGCACTTCTAACACGAATTTTCTCCCGACCGGTGGACTTTAAATTAAATTTACAGGTTGGACTTTCCACTGAGGTGAAGGTTCATGTTGCGCGTTAATCTGGTAGGTTGGTCCGAGCATCTCGGTACAACATACTGACTGCATCTTCAAGCTACGATCTGAGGATCGAGGAAGATGATTCCGCCGACATTTTGGTACCCACTCGCCTTTCTACAACGCGGTGTTATTGATTAATTAGAAGGGCACCATGTAAACATGTAAGTATAATGAAAAATCATTAGTCTAATTCAGCTGTAGCTACTACCTCTCCTGTGGGAGGCTGTGTCGTTGCATGGCATGGTGCCAAGCACGTATTGTGTTTACAAGCTTCAGAATATTCCGCTATGATCAACAGAGTCTCCTTCAATACCAGTGAATAAACAGTCCGACGGGGAATGGTTTTAACAACTTAATGACAGGTTTTCAACCACTAAAATGCGAAGCGCATTTTTCGGAGCGGTCCAAATCAATTCGGCTACAGAAAAACAGGTGACAATAGCATTCCCTAAATAGTTTAAAGCAATATATACTAAGCACATCAACGGTGCAGATTCCTTCAGAAGAAGAAATGGTCCTATATTTTAATAGGACAAGAAGAATCACTACCTTGCTCACAAGAACCGGTCAGATGCGGCCTAAAGATGAATCTAATCCACACCATGCCATATAAACACCGACAAATGAACTCATATATTATTAAACCGCCACTTTATTAACACTGTACGTAACTCCAACATGTTTCTACTCTTTAAAGTGGTAGAAACATGTTGGAGTTACGTACAGTGTTAATAATGTGACCGTTTAGTAATTTATGAGTGCATTAATACAAAGCTATATCGTGTATATATCTATATATACGTACAGTCATGAACACAACAATATTACAATTAGTAGCAATATATAATATATATATTACATATTGCCACTAATTGTAATATTGTTGTGTTCATGACTGTATATATATATATATATATAGATATATACAAATTACAGCTTTGTATTATTGACCTAACACAACGTGGATGACACCTTAAGATATAACTGCAACAAAGCGACTAAACTCATCACACCAAGCATTCACCTCTATATATTGTAATTTACACTAATGCTAAAAACCTCCATCTTTACAGAACACACAACCAATGTGGTGATACAATAGAAAAGTCACAGGCTCCTTATGATGGATGTATTAATGTCCGAAACATGTTGAGCATAGAAGAAGTGAAATAAAACTTAATAAATTGTCACATCAAGTTGGTCTCTTATTCTTCAACAATATGAGTGCATTGTTTGGTATATATCTGAGCGCACAGATATGGACAAGATAAAGTTTCATCCCATCCTGCTCCTTTAAGGTTTATTTCAACATCTACACACTATTAAATTAAAGAACATTTACATTTAAATCCAAAAATACTATTATATATCAAACCGGTGTCCATGTTGGCGAAACAGTCGCTTCACTCTAGAGAAAACACGTTAAAAATCGAGCGTCGAGTTATTTTCGCGCCACTCTGTATACCAGGGGAGCTCAAGTATTCCAAAAATCTAGGATTCACTACAAAATTCTAGGCGACAGAAGCATGACATGAAACAGGATCCATACCGTGGGTTCAAAAATATCAGGAGCCAGCGTAAAAAAAAAATAGTTGCCACGTCGATCTGGCGCCCGGGATTTGTGTACCCCTAGTGTATATCATATATACTGTAGGAGACTCTGAGGTATGCCATTCACGTTGTGCGTTTAAACTACATGGTGAGGTGGATTCATACAAAAAAAAACACAACTATTTTTTAGCAGAAAATTGTTAGAACCTGAAGATGGACGCTATAGGCCGAAACATGTAGTTTTTTCCTTGCTAATAAACACCATCATTTAGCCATATTTTATCGTTGTGTTTTTTTACTCAATCCACCTCACCATACACTGTAGGAGACATTTGTTGAGAGGTGTTTACGACATTCAGTATGCCATCAATACAAGAGAATCAACTCGACCGGCAGCGCCTCTTTTAGAAGCTGTGTCAGCACATCGTATAATTTACTGAGTATGGATGTGATCACTTTCGAGTAGGAGATGACTTTTAGGCGCGTTCCCAAAATTGCGAGATGCAACACTTAGCTTCGTCGTGTCTATCTGTCCGTCCGTCTGCTCGCATGGAACAATTCGGCTCCCACTGGACGGATTTCCGTAAAATTTGATGTTTGGGGGTTATTCTAACATCTATCGAGAAAACTCAACTTTCATTAAAATATGATAAGACTAACAGGTACTTTACAAGAAGACCTGCCTACGTTCATGATAATAACTCGCTTAATTCTTCTTAAAATAAGAAATGTTTCAAACGATGTTGTAGATAAAATCAAAATACACAATCTTATGCATATTGGACCGTGCATCATTGTGATAGCTGAAGAATAAGAGACCAACTTGATGTCACTGTTTATTAAGTTTTATTTCACTTCTTCTATGCTCAACATGTTTCGGACATTAACACATCCATCATCAGGATCCTGCGACTTTTTTATTGTATCACCACATTGGTTGTGTGTTCTTGTTTCGATGTGTGTTGGAGTTTCGGTGTGGCACAGCTTCAGCCTGCCACACGGATACCAGTCCAACTCAGCTACACCGAAACTCCAACACACAACGACACAAGAACACACAACTAATGTGGCGATACAATAAAAAAAGTCGCAGGCTCCTGATGATGGATGTATTAATGTCCGAAACATGTTGAGCATAGAAGAAGTGAAATAAAACTTAATAAACAGTGATATCAAGTTGGTCTCTTACTCTTCAACTATCAAAATACACAATTTACATTCAATAACGATTTCCGTAAATCTTGTCGCTTATGAGACAAAGTGGAAAAATTCTGTACAGCTGGACCAGCCTTTGCATGCTGGACAATTAAGGCTTGCCACCCTTTTAGGTACCAAATTAAATATTTATACAAAATCCCTCTTCCCAAATTATGTCAAGTAAATCGCATTTTGGGGGCACGAGGTGGCGCAGTTGGTTGAGGCACTGCGTTGCAAGCCGGAAAGTGTCACTGGAATTTTTCATATTTCAATCCGGCCGCACTATAGCCTTGGTGTCGACTCGGCCTTTAACAGAAATGAGTACCAGAAATATTTCCTGGGGGGGGGGGGGGGG
>Ga0123355_10012101_pt1 | contig 13349 bp, 8 predicted proteins | sample TergutEmb28metaG_3_FD_89872 | JGI IMG/M metagenome (GOLD analysis project Ga0123355, IMG submission 89872) | Embiratermes neotenicus P1 segment gut microbial communities from Petit-Saut dam, French Guiana - Emb289 P1 | ecosystem: Host-associated > Arthropoda: Insects > Digestive system > Gut ...
ACCCATGAAATAACTCAACAAATAAGTCGCAAGCTCCTGAGGATGGATGTATTAACATCCGAAACATGTTGAGCATTAAATAATGAAATAATAAAGCAAGTGGCATCAAGTTGGTCTTTCTTTATTCAACTATCAAGATGATGCACGGTCCAATAAACATAAGTAGGGTTGGCATTGCAAAGGAATAAAAGAATGGTCAACCTGAAGATGGCTCATAGCTACAGCCGAAACATATCGTTGAAAGAAGCAACGTAAGAACATCTTACTAATAAAAAAATGAAACAAGTTGTGTTTGACTATATTTCACCTGCATTATTTTATGATTCCGAATATAGTGTATAAATACATACAAACGGGCAGATGAAATGCAGGATGATCAAAAGAAAGATGGCGGGGAAATACCACTGAACATGGAGCAGGCCTTGATGGTTTACACCCTGTGGCTGATGATGATGATGATGTTGATGATGATTGTGATGACATATTACAATCCTCATCACTCGCCCTGAATTTTTTTTTTCCAGTCTCAGGAAAGATATTGATTACAGAAACAGTTCAGGAAGGAATCAATTTGACCTAAATTCCTCAGAACAGTGTGCAACTGCGTACATTAACCCTTTAAACGCCGAGTTAAATCCCATCTGCCATTTTCTGTCAGTATTAGGAACTCACCCTATTCTCCACGTTAGCAGGACAAGGGTTAATTATGATCGTAGTAATACTCGTGATACTTAACGACAGGGAATTTGTCAACTGTTAGTTGCCTGCCCGTATCGCAGCGAAAACTGTACAGACCCTTGATCACAATTTAAAAAGTTGGTATTGCCAATCCACACATTGCACATTCACTGTAGGCTGTGAGGAAAGAATACAGGCAGAGTGTTCTTCAGGAATGGAATACTGCGTCTAGTCTTCCGGCTTTTTCTACTGGATACACTGGAACTTATCCAGTCCCAGTGGCAGCGCGGTCTACGGCCTGGATTTGTGGCCGCTCGCTTGCTGGTATTGAGGGTTCGAATCTCGCCGGAGTCATGTCTGTCTCTCTCTTGTTAGTGTTGTGTGTTGTTAGGTAGAGGTCTCTGCGCCGGACTGATCACTCACCCAGAGAAGTTCTACAGAATGTTATGTGTCTGAGTGCGATCGTCAATTCTCGATAATGAGGAAGCCCTGGCCCACACGTGGCTGTTGCATCGTGCAATAAACGCTGGGTTCGAGTCAATTTTGGTTATTCATGATATTTCTCTTCATTGAAGGCAAATTACGAAATCTTGTTTTGAAAGATGTAACCAATTTCCCCTCACGATTCTTACATACCCATTAGTCATCCTTCCATTCGAACACTGCAGATGCGAGAGTAGAGGATGAAAGTGTTACAGTGGCGGACAGATTTGGCCATTTACAGCTCGCTCTCGGCTACACAGCCTATTTGCGTTTAGCGACAGGGACATTACATCTACAATTGCAATGGGTAATATGCACCTACATATTCAGTTGGCATCGACACAAACACGCCGAAGCATGATTCTTACCAATTGTCTCGTTGTGGAGTGACACAAAAAGGCGGAGTTTCATCTCATCATCCCCTCTACACCTTCATTACTAAACTACATGGAGCATGGCTCTTTCCGAGAAGCTAACATATCCTCAGCTAGTCAAGAAATATCCCAAATTTTATGAAACCCGAAAATACATGATCACATTCACAAAAGCCTGCTGGGACACAAACCATGGCTTCCCACCCCTTCGCTGTAAGACCTATTTTAATATTCTAATCCCATTTATTCGTTTGTCTTCCAAGGTGTCCGTTTTCCTCAGGTTCGCAACCACCACCCTGTATGCATCTCTCTCGTCTCTCATACAGCCACGTGCCCAGTCCGTCTCAGTCTTCCTGATTTTGTCACTCGAATAATATTTTGTGTGAATAACAAAACATAAATCTCCTCGTTATGTAGTATTCTCCATTCCACTGGTACCCCGCCCCTCTTAGGCCCAACAAACTTCATTACTTGGTACGTAAACAAGAGGACAATCTCAATTTGTCTTTTGTTTATTGGGAATTCCAAGTTAGTGGTAATATCATACGGCCGCATATAGTGCATAGATAAGTACAATAATTACAAAATAATTACGGGTAAAATATGAGGGGTGGGTGTCGTTTCGATTATTGCGAATAATAACTTGGTTGCAAGAAGGAAAGTCTAGCGATACTGGAGTCTGCCAGAAGACTGGCAGCCCCAGTTTGATATAGTGATTACACAAGAAGACTATAGTCCCAATTTATATAAGAGCTGCCCGAAGACTAGCAGCCCCAATTTGATACAGCGGATTCTACCGAAAGACTGGCAGACCCAGTTTGACACAGTGGAGTCTGCCAGAAGACTGGCAGCCCAGGTTTAATATAGTGATTACACAAGAAGACTAGGAGTCCCAATTTATATAAGAGCTGCCCGAAGACTAGCAGCCCCAATTTGATATAGCGGATTCTACCGAAAATCTGGCAGACCCAGTTTGACACAGTGGAGTCTGCCCGAAGACTGGCAACCCCAGTTTGATATAGTGATTACACAAGAAGACTAGGAGTCCCAACTTATATAATAGCTGCTCGAAGACTAGCAGCCCCAATTTGATATAGCGGATTCCACCGAAAGACTAGCAGACCCAGTTTGATAGAGTGGAGTCTGCCCGAAGACGGGCAGCCCCAGTTTGATATAGTGATTATATAAGAAGACTAGCAGTCCCAATTTATATAAGAGAGCTGGCCAAAGACTAGCAGTCCCAATTTGATATAGCGGATTCTACCGAAAGACTAGCAGACCCAGTTTGATATAGTGGAGTCTGCCCGAAGACTGGCAGCCTCAGTTTGATATAGTAATTATGCACGAAGACTTGCAGTCCCAATTTATATAAGAGAGCTGTCCGAAGACTGGCAGCCCCAATTTGATATAGCGGATTCTGCCTAAAGACTAGCTATCCCAGTTTGATATAGTGGAGTCTGCCAGAAGACTGGCAGCCCCAATTTGATATAGTGATTCTGCACGAAGATTAGCAGCCCCTGTTTTAATTGTGATTCTGTCCGAAGACTAGCAGCCCCAATTTGATATTGCGGATTCTGCCAAAAGACTAGCAGCCCCAGTTTGAAATAGTGGAGTCTACCCAAAGACTGGCAGCTCCAGTTTGATATAGAGGATTCTGCCAAACGACTAGCAGCCCCAATTTAATATAGACGATTCACAACTGTGTAAAATAACAGGAAGATCAACGTTCCTTTCTCTCTTTCTTGTATTCACGCTCACAGCCGCGATACAACTCAATACACCCGAGCAAATTCTGCAGCTTTAAAAAGTTCCAGAATTGTCAGAAACACTGTTCCAACTTACCCTGAAGCGAGAGACACCCAGCGGAAATTCATACGCAATTTAATTCGGGTCCTGATGTTGGCGACATGAGAAGCTGTAACCAACTTACGAATTCAACGTTACAGCAAATACATGACGCAGAAATACGGACTATACTCCTACTCACCTAAGGAACCAACTGTGGAACTGCCAGTAGATAGGCTAATTAGCCATTTAATTAAGTCATTACCCCAGTCAGTGACTAGCCTACCTGGGTGACAGAACGCAAATGTACTTCAGAGAAAGTTATATGCTTTGCAAGTAAAGGGAACTATGAAGTAGCAAACGAACTAAGGAAGATATATCTATTGCTGCCTTCCTATCCATCTATTTTCCTATCTTTGTATTTATCTACCAAAATAACTGGGTAGGTAACTTTCTACTCAATTGACTGTCTAACAAACTAGTATCATTATTATGTAGATAGTTAGAAGATAATACACAAAAGTAGGTATTCTTTTCGGCAAATGTCTTCTTCTTCTTCAGGCACTGAACTCCCTTTAATGGTTGAAAGTTATGACCTTCTCAAGGACATCTTTCCACTTCCCTCGATCCTGGACGCAGGTTATCCAATTTTTAACCTTCATTTGGCAAATGTCCTGTTTGACGTTATCTTCGCATCGGTACTTGTGTCTTCCTTGTGATCTTTTGGTTAGAGGATTCCATTTAAATATCTTCTTTACTGTTCTGGTATCTGGCATTCTCTGTACGTGACCAAACCAGCTTAGTCTTTGGGCTTTAATATAATTAACTATATTTTATGTTTTATTAGTTTAACTAATTCTTCGTTAGTTTTAATTCTCCATATTTGATTTTCTTTCGTAGGTCCAAATATTCTTCTTAATATTTTCCTCTCAAAGTCCAGCAATTGTTCGGTAAACGTACAACAAGCTATAACAACTGTTTACTAGATGAACACCGAAAATGGGTAGGTAGGTAATAAACATTTACTTCATAAACTGAAGGATTGAACAGATCAATAAGTAACTAACACTCTGACAAGGGATACATGACGGGGTATTAATTGTTACAGCGGCACTCAAGAAAGCCTCGCATTATGGACACAGATTATTTGTTAATAACCTTAAACCCAGCAAGATTGTTTACTGACGGGAGTCAAGACAGAGTACGGAATACAGAAACGACGAGATATAGGGAAATTGTAGCTGGCTGCTGTGTGTCCAAAATCTTACAGAATCTTCACGAGTGAGTTCCTAACACCAGAAAAAAATTATATCAATATATGTGAGCAGTTTCTGAGGTACAGCCTTCACGTTCGCCTGACCTCATTTCTTCAGATTTTTATCTGTGGAGATATTTAAGTCCCTAGTGTATGCTACACTAATCGAAAATGAAGAGGAGCTTTACTAACGCATTTTTGTGCCTATCAAACTTTTCGTAAAGGCCCCCGGCTCCTTGACACTGTGGGATAATGTGACGAGGCGTGTTCATGTGTGTCCATGTCCATTCAAGTGGAGGACATTTTGAGAACTTGATGTGAACTGCTACTTCATAAAGCATAAGAACTTAACAGTTATTAAACTGGGAAAGTGAAGTGTAAATGAATGATGTCAGTTGCATATAAAATATTATATAGTTGAGGCGTTTATTTTTTAATGTAATCTTTCAATTAAACTACAAAAAATTCATTTGCGGACGTGTTTATATGAAGTTTCTCTTCGTTTTTATGTGAATAACTCGCTCTTAAAATATGTACCAACATTTTAGACACACCCTGTATACACATAATCACTTGGCACTGCAGATATCCAGAGAAGGTTTTGGTGAAACAAAAACGAGGGAAATTGACAGACTGTTGTAGTCTAAATAGCCTAATGATAATGACGTCATCACATTTACTAAAAAGTGCGGTATAGTTCCAAGTTAATATTAAAACGCATTTCCTTTGCAGTGTATGTTACATGAATAATAAACAGCGTAAACTCTCTCCTGCTTTGTCCCATGTAGATCGAAATAATATCACGCGTAAGAGCATAATTAATGAATTACAACTGTGGAAACTATTCATATATTCAAGTACGCTAGTGAAGCTCTGTGAAACCGTAAAAATCACCAGTACGGCTGTCACTTAATACAGACACAATATATCAACAGAATGATCCGACAATTCATACAGGTCACTTAAAAATTCGAGCCTGCAATACTAACAGCGGTAATACAATTAATTTTCTTGAAATACTGATTAACATTATCCTTATTTTACGCTACAGAATACCAAGAGTCAAGGCTTTTCAGGAAACATCCACGTCCATGCAACTTAATTAAGGAAAAGTCAATTCATTAACAAGGGAAAGACCGTTAGAATTTCTTCGTTAATATCTACCTCATTTGCATATTCGCTGAGGGAATGCAAACAGGGACGTGTTGTATGTCTAGTATTAGATCAGCCACCTCAACAGTTCGTATACATTTTAAATAGGGTACACCACGTTACCGAGCAGAGGCGGCTAGTAACGGTACTGAGCCTACCGAAAAGTTGCAGCTTCCAATGCGGATAAGTTCTTCACATTTCAAGCCTCCACAGGGTGTTGGTATTTTGTTACATCCCCCATAACAGCACAGACCACGACAGTATTCTCGCATAGATGATAATGCTCTGTAATCTAGAAGGTAGATGTATGAGTCCATTTCAGGGTACAACACGTATCATGAATTAGACGCATTCAATACATTAGACGTGTTACATCGCACAAGACTGCCATTTTCAAGCTTAATGCTGTGAGAACTTTATGTCTCAAAATGTCCTCATGCTTTTTCCAGTTTATCACTCGATAGAAAAAAAAACCGGTGAAGCTGAACGTGCCGGTGAAACTAAGAACCAAATACACAAAATGGTAGGTTACAAACTACAAACTTACATGAGTCTACGAATATAAAAATATTTATTATAAGTGTAGACCTGTTCAGCAAAATATTTTCGTGTAGGATGTATGCAGAATTACATAGAAAAGATATCTATGATTTATACGTAATGGAATACGAATATATTGACTATGTTAGAATGATAGGATAGCAGTTCTTCTTCTGCAGGAGAAATAAAATGAAAATATCTGTTCGTAAAATATTTACAAAAGCTACCGCCTGGAGAACAAAGACAACATTACAAAGAAAGATGCGGGGGATGAGCAAGAGGTGGAGGAGGAGGAGGGAGAGGAGGAGGAAGGGTGGACCTGAGACAGGGACTTGATTTGAATAGAACTGTATATCCACGGTGCACTTTGGGATTAGTGACTCCGAAACTTCGGGTGTTAGAGAGCTGGATTGTTAGTTCCTTAATTATGACCTATGAACGTATAATGCGTGGCTTGAAGGGCTCCAGAGAGCTTCTAGTCAGTGCGATGACAGAGAGAGTAATGACCTCTTCTGGAACCACTGTCGTCCAGTTTAAAGACGGTCGCTTTACCGACTAAGCTTTCGAGTCTTATGATCTTCATCTTGGTGTATCATTCAGACATGTCTGAGCATCCCCACTACAGAACCATTTGTTATGTGTGTACGTTCCACCAGTTAACACTTCATGAAGAGCTCGGCCTGGTTTTGAACAAGATATTACAAAAACAGCCCCTAAATCAGTTTGAAACCCTCCGCAAGCAGTGTTTCCACAAGATTACTAAAGGCGGCAATGTGTACTCTAATATCAATGCTTTGCCAAATCTGCTTAAAAGGGATCTAGGGACTAAAACTTCTAGAAGCCATGAGAATTTGTGGCTTATAGGGTCAGATTAGCGTCACTCAACTAAAATGTCACCTTTCTTTGGGAAAACAAGAAGCTTGTATTTAGGATGCGACAACCTTGGGTAGCTTTACCCGAAGCCTTGAAGAAATAAGCCTGAAATAATAATGGAACCTCACGACAAGGCACGGTCACTGTACTTGTTGTGTTGCGAATTGTATCTTGTGGTTATAGAAATAGCAAATAAAGATAATGAGTATGGAAAGTATTCAAGATCGCCATCACACACACATACACACACGCACACACGCATAACTATAGCCTTGCATACACATCTACAATACATGTAGAAACATACATGCATATATACATTCATATACACCTACGTACATACATACATACATACACACATACATACATACATACATACATACATACATACATACATACATACATACCCGTGTAAAGTAACAACTATGAAGAACAACGTCCAGCACGAAAGACAATTTTTAAATGCACTTTTAAAATATTAGTAATTTTTAAGGAAATAAGATTTTTGATTGGCAACTTCGTATTAGCTGTGATGAGCCTTCAGGTTTGGAGCAATTTTGTCATTATGTTCGCCTATCTCCAGATATTTAGAGCCTGTCACTAATTTTGAAGAGCGCAATTCGTATCATACCTCGTAGGCCTCATTCTGCCTCTCACATTCCTGTTACTGTTTAAATCAATTTCTTACCGACCTTCTACAGAATGTCGGTGGTCCCCCTCTTTATCTCTTCGAACCTGAAGATGGAGGCACGAATTTCTACGAAATACCAACAACCATCAACAAAACTCCCCTATTTCCCAACCGTCAGAAATTCTTCTTTGGAATGTCACACAATTAGCATAATAATTGCTGGAAACAGCCTTACAGATATTGAGAGCCTTGTCCTACAACTGGCCTGACACAAAGTGTCACAATATCCACACCGTGTTCAGGAAACCTGCACAAACACTCGTACAAGCCGCTCCTGCTTTGTCTCCACCACCATCAGCTTTATTATTATGCCGAGAAAACGGTGGCTTCGAGTGAGGTTGGTGAGTGGTGTTGGAACTAAAACTTCACTCTAGAAACATTTTGGGCAACTCAACGTTGTAATTATACAGGCTGAGTCCGTCTTTCTCAGACTTAATTAATAAGCCGGCCCGGGAAGTGAGATGAAGACAAGGCAAACTACTCATTAAAAGCCACTTAAGAAACTACGTCACTCAAGACCCTTCGTTATGACCGACCACCTTGACAACAAGGCAATAGGTATCCTGGAATCCGTATTAAATTATGCAGCAATCACCAGTGCCTGATTTAGCCTTTTGATGTCCGCACAACTGCATAAAAAATTCAAATTCTTTGCTACTTGTGATAAATACTCTGAAGTTACTTAACAAAATCTTTCTGTGTGTATCTTAACACACTGGTATACATAAACAGGTAAATCCGTTCCATTACAGGCCCGAGGTACCTAGAGGGTTCCAGGAAGTTAAGGTTCCCAGATTACGTAACAATGGCCCAGGACGGTAATACGGTTGTCAGCCTTATGCACCGGACGTTTTTACCCCCAGAACACATTCCTGGTACTGATTTCTGTTAGAGGCTGAGTCGACCCAAGGGCCATAGTGCGATCGGAACGATTATGTCAATGAAAAATTCCAATGACACCATCTGGAATCGAACCAGCGACCTTCCGATCTGTAGCACAGCACCTTAATCGTTGTGCTACCGCGATCCGAACGCTTCTATACATGTGTATTTGTTGGTTCTATGAATAAGGTTAAATATTCCTTTTGTGTATGGACATAGAACATACTATTCTTATAATACAGCCAATTAGGTTCACTAATTTCTCAAATTTATTTTTGGAATAAAACTCTACACATTTTGGGCAGTTCCTCTGTCCTTTATAAGGAGTTTTTCACTGTACACACAGCAATGGTATATGTCATACAGGTTTGCTGACAGCTTGCGAGCAGGATCAGGACGGAACTGCAGTTCCGTTTTATTATAAGAATTTATCACGATGCACGATCACCTGAACGTCAAATGGAACATACCAATGGGCACTTTTTCTATTTTTCGAAAGCGCTTGAAGTTTTTGATACAATTACATATCAACAGAGAACATTATTAATATTCAGCTGCTGCTCCCAAAGAGTTACATATTAGTTGTACGTCAGGTTAAATTTCTGCAAGAAAAGGATAAAGACAAGCGTAACAGACGGAAGCACAGACGGACATGACGAAGACAAAACGTCGTGTTTCTCAGTTCTGCGAAAGCGCATAAAAATTGGGGAACAAAGGACAGAGATAATGAAAAAGAGCAAATGAATAAATAACAATAATCCGAATATACTGAAGTACTGCCGAAGTGACGTCAGGTGCGCTGTAAGCACAATGTCGGCACGCATTGCTCGGTCACACGACAACCATTCCACGTCTCCCTTGTCTAGCTCGACTGCAACATTTGTGCATTCCTGTGGGTGGTGAAGTGACGTGCGGCACACGAAATAATTCACATTGGCAACAATGTGGATCAGGCATCAATTATTCGCCGCTACCGTTTGTGCTGCTATCATTGTTCTGACGGAAATGACACAGTTCGCTGAATAGGGAAGGCTGTGATTTATCAAAGACTATTTTACGCATTCATAAATTCACATTACTGTATTCTCTGAATCCAAACACAGATTACAACGTTTATTTCATGCAATATGTATAGAAATCTAGGCCAAAAGCAAATAAATCCATATCAGGTCGAAAGAGGCTCTTTTACTGGTATGTAAAACACCACTTTTCTACAATTCGTTACGTAATTTGATTAAAGTCAGTAACAAAGGGAGCATAAAAAGATGTTGCGTTTTCAAACGTTGGTCCAGACAAAGAATTTTAATTAAATGTATAAAAAGAAACTTTAACAAAATGTGATCAAATCAAACTTTGATTAAAATTGTGACCGGAACAAAATACAAATGATTCAACTTAAAAAACACGACTCGTAGCAGCATCGTGAACACAGCTGAAGTTGCAGTTCGATTAGTATTGGGCTCACCGCAATGCCGATGGACCATTTCGCACTCGAGGTGCATGTTTATATTGCGCGGACTAAATCAAGAGGTATATGTATATATATATGGTTATATTACGGGGGAGGAGGAGAAAGAAAAGTAAAATAAAAATACACAAATATGGTCAGAGGGGGGTCTTGATCATAAAGTGGCCTCACACGAATGAGGAAATATTACTGAGGAAGCTTACCACTGATAAAAAGTCACAACACTCAGAAATCTACGTACCATTTCGTATAGGATCAAATATAAATCAGCAAATACGCTGAAGAAAACAGAACCGAGATTGGAAAAAGAATAAAAGTTTTTATATATGATCGATAGGCTATTAACTGGGGTAGTGAAGTTTAGACTTAGTTATCGTAACCCAGAACGACAGCTAAAAACTGAAAAAGATGTGTTGCAAATAATACAGAATTTAAGGTTAACTTTTCGCTAAAAATGTTCAATTTAGGTTTAATACAAGGGACGTGTACTGCATAAAAATTAGTGTTAGCTGACACATCACTATTTTTATAAAGTTACTCAGAAAATAAATTATTATTATTATTATTATCCTTGTTATCTCCTTTATGCAGAGTACTTACAATTATGTACCTGTAACAAACAATCTTCCTAGCGTAAATAGTGTTGCAGCTGTTCTGTATTTGCAATCTGTGCCACATGTAATGTCATTTCGCCCGTTCAATATGTTTTATACTTTCACATTAGCACTTTCCGCAGTGTGTGTGCAAGGCCCAATACTGCTGTTTTTTGTATATCCTTAATTTCGTGCTCTCCTGGTATGTTGCTCAGGTATTGTCTGAGTGATATTTAATAAGGTTCCATTCGCCGCTTTTCTTACAGGTACCAGTTCTGTTTTCAAATTCCACGTGCGCTGAATTTCTATTATGAGGTCTTTATATTTTAGAATGTTCAAGCATCTTTCTTGATCACATTTCTGTCTCCAAGAATTGCATTATCTATTAACATCCATGTTCCTTCTTTATTATCACGGATTATGATGTCCGGTTTATTGTTAGGAATAGTTCTGTCATTTCGCACTTATTGGTTCCATAAAATGGCAACCTTACCTTCATGAATTGTATCGAATGACTTCGGTACATGTTCATAAGAGTGCTCATTGTCTGATTTTACCCCAGTTTCCTTGCATATGTTACAGTGTAGTTGAACACACACTGCATCATGTCTCTTGATGTACTGTTCTTTTGCCAGTATTGGGCATGCTGGCAGGATTTGTTTCATGTCTCATCAAATTGTTTAAAGAATTTGAATTTATTATTTGTATTATGCAATATGAACCGGAATTTGTCACATGGTTTGTAGAATACGCAACAGAGAATCTGTGTGTTAAATCTCTGCTATTTGTAAAGAGTAAGCCATACCTTAATTGTTGTGGCCATGAAAGTAGGCAGCAGTACAAATAAGTAATTAAAACAACACATAACTTTCGCTCAGTAAATATCGCAACACAATGTCAATAAAATTGCGCACTCAGGTGTATGTGCGCACTGAATTACTATGGCCAATATCTTTTCATCTGCGTAGGTCTGCGGCCGCTCGCCTGCTGAGATCGTGGGTTCGAATCCCATCGGGGGCATGGATATTTGTTGTGAGTGTTGTGTGTTGTCAGGTAGAGGTCTCTGCGACGAGCTGATCACTCGTCCAGAGGAGTCCTACCGAATGTGATGCGTCACTGTGTGTGATCACGAAACCTCAAGAATGAGGAGGCCATGGCCCGCGTTGGGCCGCAGCGCCACAAAAAAAAATCTTATCATCTAACTGTATGCTCAGACGATACTTCAGTAATTGGATGAATTCTTAAATCAAATTTCAGCTACGTTAAATATTTCGGTGTGTTCATCAACTCAGATCTACAGCTGATAGTCACGTGGACGTTAATTTTGAAGTACATGAATTAAACACGACATCAGCAAAGTACCCCAACTTCCTAGACCATTGGATCTTAACATGAATTTATCTCAGGGCTGAGAGGGGGTGTAAACTGAAGGGAAATGTGTGTGTGAATAATAATCAACATCGAAGTTGTCCCCCAAATGATGTAACATGTGTAATTGCCTGAGTTTCCCCACGATGAACTTCAGAATGCGTCGCGGAACTTGTACACGCGGTGTAGGGTATGCCTGAAGCATAGGGAGATCATTTGCAGCAGTTTGCCGTGCCTTCTTGCGGTATTTAGTTATGAAGTTGTGAGCCAGCAGAGACTGATACGAGAGTCAGCGCACTGCGGAGAAATTCTGCACTGTTCGTGCAAAGTGATCTACTGTCGCAAGCAGCAAGTCAGCCTCCCTGGCAAATGAACATTTTGCACATCTTCTACACACTAAAAGAACAGGCTGTATGCGTCTGTGGCAGTCACAAGTCACAGCAAATAGAGTCAGGAGCTTAACGCTTTGGCAGTCGTCTGAGGATGATTATGAGATATGCTATGCCAAACACTATCAAAATGTGACACGGGAATCAGGGCGTACTTCCTTAAGTGTCGCTTAGCGGGTTGCAGTAGAGACGGTTGATTGTCGAGTGTAAATTAGTACCACCAGATGGCAGCACTCCGATGCACGACATTGACCTTTTGTTTGGAATGGCGTGGAATAGCGCGTTGCGACATAAGCGAAAGTAATTATCATTAACGGATAACGATCGAAAGTACTCAGCATTAGCTTGGTCATGGGGTGGCGCTTGGCGAACATAATCGAGAGTAATAAACATAAATATATAATAATCCAGAAAACCTAATAGGAGATGGTCAATTTAATGTTTGTTGTTTATTAAAAACAAAACGGATAACATCATCAGGTTAATAACAGCCCAGCCGTGGAGCGGCGGGTGGCGACAATAATCAAGGGTAAATAAAATTAATCGATTATGATCCATGGTGCTCAATACGAGGGTGAATCAAAACGTAAAGGCAATTTTTAAATTATGCGGTAACCGGGACAGAGAGGAGCTGCTGCATTGCGCAGTATTGACAATGCCTGTTGAAGAGTTCAGCCATGTGCAGTACAGCGCTCTGACTTCAGTCGAGTGGCAGCAACGAGGGCGAAAACATGGACGCTCCTTTGCAAGATTGCACCATCGAAGAACAACGTGGCGTAGTGCGGTTTCTTTGGGCAGAAGGAGTGAAACCTGTGGAA
>Ga0123355_10012102_pt1 | contig 13348 bp, 10 predicted proteins | sample TergutEmb28metaG_3_FD_89872 | JGI IMG/M metagenome (GOLD analysis project Ga0123355, IMG submission 89872) | Embiratermes neotenicus P1 segment gut microbial communities from Petit-Saut dam, French Guiana - Emb289 P1 | ecosystem: Host-associated > Arthropoda: Insects > Digestive system > Gut ...
AAGATGGGAAAAAAGAAAAAAAAAAAAAAAAAAAAAAAAAAAAAAAAAAACTGATATCATAAGGAACAAGCCAAACACTGTTGCAAGCCTCAGCAAGAACCAGAGCCCACTGCCAACTTTGTAAAGAATAAGCCATACACTCACAGTTGAGTTTATGTATTTAAGAAAGAAAAATTGTATGGGCTGCTTAAAAACCACACAGGTAAAACTACCAGAAAAAATTACAAAACTGCAACCCTTCATTTGCTTACACTAACATTTAGTGCCTGTTTAGGTCTGTGTTGGCCTGCTGGTCAGTTTCTGCACTAGGTCCACAACCAGACCCTCAGCTAGGTCTGCAGACATGTTTGCACAATGTCTCCAGAGCAGTCATTCAGGTAAGGTGTGCATGTCACTTTCTATGCTACATCTGTGGCAGGTTTCTCTTACAGCAATGTTACATCTCCAGACCAGTTTCATCATGTGAGCCGTGAAGTTCTCACAGCAGCAAAGATTTAAAATGCTCAAGTCTTCTGGGATGTTACATCACGCAGGTAGGCACACAGCCACCGGCATTTTGGAGGACCACAGCGCTTTCATCTTTAGGGTCACAGTCCTAGAATTCATTCTCCTTGGTTGACTACCTGAACCCTAACTATGTGCTATGATCCTTAGACACATGCAGAAACCTGCATGATATGACAATCCTGGCGACTTGAATTGTCAATTTCATCATACTACAGACCTGATTCTAACATTTAGAGTTTCAGTTATCAGTGCAGTTTGTTTGTGTTACCTTCATTGACAGCAATAAGCGTGCATCCATTCGGTGACAAAGCAAGAGTTGTGTAATTAAAACGGCTCTCAACTGGAAGTGTTGATGATTTGTTGCTGCAACAGAAAAGGAAGACAGACCAATATTAAAAAGAGATATATTACCATCACCATCACTGGCAAATATCCTGCAAAATATGAAAAGCAATCCCAGCTTCACTGTTACAAAAGAACCCAGACTTGCATGACTGGATTGGTGTAAAGAAGTAACCAATGCCATGCTTACACAACAGTGCACCAAGAAATACTGGAAATAAAGCAAATGTTCGAAGACCATACCAAAACCGACAAGACAATACAAGATGCCTGGGCCAAAAGTAAATATGATGGAACTTGCTGCCTTGTTTATGTAAGACTTTTACACTACACTGAAAACTGTGTCTGGATCAACTCAATGTAAGCATCTCTTGCTCCTCAGCAGACATGTGCTTCCAGCAAGCAAAACTTGTCTTCATAGCAGTGATGATGCAGCTTCAAGACTTCTGGAATATGATGCTGTATCAATTCATAAATACTTACAGACACTTCATAGAACACTGCTAGCTCCATCTTAGAGGTCTGTGTAGCCCCCGACAAGTTGCGTAACAGTAAAGCTGTCACATTACATGTCAAGGAGGCAGAGAGGGGAGACAGAGTTATAGCTCTACCCACTCGCAACCCTGGCACTAAAACGGGGTGGGTGGACAGAACCATGCCCCTACCAATTTACCATCAGGAGGCTGGGTGGGCCTCAGGGTCAGTCTGGATGGGTCCAGAAAATATCACCCCACCAGGGTTCGAACCTTGGCCTGCCCAGCCCACAATGAGTTATTGTACCAACGAGCCATGCTAACCCTGACAAGTTACATACCATTTATCAATTAACGTGGTGAAATATGCCAGAAGACTTGAATCTGTTTCCAGCATACTGGGAGAGCTCAATATAACTTTACTTCTTTCCCACTGCTGCAAGCATCGCACTTTCTCTTGGTTTAAAAAGTTCATTACGAACCTTCACAAAGTGAAGTCCATCAACATAAGGTACTTGGGTAATAACTATCTTTTAACATGTACTCTTGTGTGGCCCATTAGTAGAGTGATGTCCACAGCTCACAATGAATTCCATCAAACAGTCCATGAATCAAGAAAAGTAAAATGCATCACTGACCTGCTGACCTCCTCTTTCATCTTTGACAATGGAAAGGCACTAGATAATTCTAAACTGGAGCTAACTAGCTTGCAGAGATATACGGAACTAATACAAACAAGCACTTTCATAAAATTTGTAACAGCATTCTTTCTAAAGAATAAGAACAAATCCAAAATTAGCTTACAAAAGACACATGACTGTCTGGGTGCACAGAGTCACTAATACTTCCACACTCATTACAAATACCAGGAAGCTTACAAACAAACACAATCAGTACCACCCTACCACCCAATATACCAATTTCATTAAGTATTGACACTTCTTACATTTTTCTGAAATGTGCCATCCCGGCTGTGTGTGTAAATAAATACGTATGGGTATTTAGTCAATAACACAACAAATTTTCTAATGATGTTTATTGGAGGATGAATATCAACGTGTTTCAGCCTAATCCGGCCATCATCAGGTTTTCATCCGAAACAGTATTAGTGCTATATAGGATTTATGCGGTTGTGTCACGATGGTGAGGTCTCATCATCGTGACACAACCGCATAAATCCTATATAGCACTAATACTGTTTCGGATGAAAACCTGATGATGGCCGGATTAGGCCGAAACACGTTGATATTCATCCTCCAATAAACATCATTAGGAAATTTGTTGTGTTATTGACTAAATACCCATACCTCTTTACTTGTTGCATTTATTTGGGTAATGTATTATACTCAGCTCATAAAACATATTTAAATTATTGCATATTCTCTTTCTCACTCACTACAACACTTGAACCACTTGAACCCTTCAGTCACAGACTTTGCACATTCTTGCCCCAGTATGTAGGCTGTGCAACCGTTATCACTGCACACACAATCCGACCGCTCCAAAGTCCCACAGACCTCACAATGTGTTGCCATAAATTATATTTCCTTCTGTTTAATTTAAAACTGGTTTCGCACAAATTCTAATCAGCACATTTTATAGCAAATACCAAATTTTCATACAGTGTGCAATTCTTGCAACAATTAATTTCCATACAAGTAAGTAATTACACTGGGTGACAGAAATCAGACTCAATACCACAAGTTAGTACAGACCTCTAAATTTGAAACTACTGAGCCATCCCAGATATCAACATTTACACTACCACATCCAAGCTCACCATACAAAGGAAATGTACAGATTACCACAAGTAGATCAGACAGTAACATAAAGCAACATGACAAAATACTGTACCTCCTATTCAGTAACACTCTGATCACATAGTTTCTTCTTTGTATGCATCATTTTTTTAAATCCATAGACTAATGTACACTCTATGCCATTCATTTCTGTACCACAAAATAGTGCAAACTGCTGGTGTACTGCTAAAACAGCTAGGCTGGACAGTAAGCCAATAGAACACATGCAAGGAACAACAGTGTTCCCCCTTTGTCAACCACATTCTCTTGTGAATTCCAACAGTCTGGCCCAAACTAATTTCAAGAATATCTCTAAGATTCTCAGTTCAAAAGCGGCCAAAAAATAACAGGAGCAGTGAGAGCCTACATGAAACACTACAAAATAATGTGTTGTTTTCAGCTCGAGACTGGAACTGCTACAGCACAAAGCGCTGTCAAATGTAACTCAACACTGGACCAATAAGGATCAAGCATTAGACCGACAGACACGATTTCCCCTAATTTACTTCACAAAACATGAAAAGAAAAACAAATATTTAAAACTTTTACTCTTGTTAAACGCTGAGAAACGACTTTGAGACAGTGCATATACCACATTAAAATTATCATGGTCCTGTACTATGGCTTTCAGACATTGATATTATTTTAAAAACAATGATTTTACAAGAATTTCTCACTTCTTAAGGATTACAAATGAAGATTCTTTTCCTGCATATCCACAAGTTCCAGTATTGTACCAGAATCTTGACTGAACATTAAACTTGTAATTAAAATAGCAATAAAAATGAGTTAGTTATGATATTCCCCAAATGACTTACATATGATATAAAGTTCAGTATGAAAACATATGAATGTCTCTCATCTGATATAGAGGATAAAATCTCCCATAATACACTAGTCCTTCCAGTCTTGTTATATGGCAGCGAAACTTGGACTATTAAAGCAAGTGACGCCAGAAGAATAACAGCAGCAGAGATGAAATACATGAGAAGAACGGCAGGATACACTTGCACAGATTACAGAAAAAAATACACAAATTGCAAAGGAGTTAAAAATAACACCAATTTTGAACAAATTACTGGAATACAAGAGAAGCTGGATACAACATGTAAATAGAATGCCTCGAAATAGATTACCCAGGGTAACGAAATACTACTCCACAACTGGCAGAAGGAATCATGGTAGACCTTTGAAGAGACTTCTGGATAGGTGAGACTGGAATGGGTCAACAAGTGGCCTAACTCCATGAAAGATGATGTTGATGATCTCCCACTACTATGGGCATGGACTGCCAGAATTTAACTCTGGGGTATACTATTGTAGTCAAAAATATGATGCTAGACCTGCTATCACAATAGTGCAATGCACAGTTGCTTACAGGAATATCAGAATGATGCGTAGAACATTCAAAGCTATTTATCAAAATAAGTAAACTAAAACGTAAATAACAGTGTAGTCACTGACAACGATGAAATACAACATGCCATAAATATGCACAAGCACTGAACAAACTGCTAGTACTATGGCTTGACAACCCAACTTCCAGTCTTGGCCTCCTCAATGACACTAAATAACACCCTGCAGCAGAACATAACTAAGTGACACAAGTGAATTTCAGTGGATAACAAAAAGCAACTGACAGCCGTCAAATCTCAAACTGTGCCGCATTCACACTTCCACATACAGGCCATAGAAAGAAGTCACATGGATCAGCCCTTTCCACATTTCTGTGAAGTACTTCTCTGCATTCTTGTCCACTCATCTAGCAATTATGTTCACAAAATCATCACTACCATGAAGCTCATTTTGTTGACACAGGCCAGAAAGGGTTGGATGGACAGACAACTGTAGGCAGAGAGGGAAGCACTACCATCCCCAGCATCTATGGCACCTCTTTCTGAAGCCTCCTCGAAATTACCCAGCTTGGATAAGTGGCACCATAATATCATAGTGGAAATATAGTAAATATTTTTCCTTACTTCTTTAAGTCATAAATTGTAATTCTGTTTCCTACAGGACTGATGACTGAATTCCCATCTGGTGTGAAGAGCAGGTTGCCTTTCCGGTACACTGTTCCAAACAGATTTGAAAACTACAACAAGAAATGCCACAAAAAATACAATTACCACTCACTGTCAAGAAACACGTTAAATTCAGGCTACAAATTGCTATGCACTGAAGTCTTAAAGCACAAGACAAATATGTTAGTCAATAATGTGTGAGTTTATAGCAGGGCTTGACAAATGATGCATGACAGGCCACCCTCACAACTATATTACACTTCAGGGTGACTTGAATTATAGAAGCACGTATTCTAAATGAATGTAGAGGTAAAGCAGTCCCCTTACAGGCCTGGAGTGGCCCAGAGGGTTCCTGGAAGTTAAGGTTCCCAGATTTCATGACAACGGCACAGGATGGTGGTAGGGTTGTCAGCCTTATGCATTGGCCTCTTTAACCCCCAGAAAATGCTCCTGGTACTCATTTCTGTTAGAGGCTGAGTCGACCCAGGGCCATAATGCGATCAGAAGGATTTTATGTCAATGAAAAGTTCCAGTGACACCAGCTGGGATTGAACCAGCAACCTTCCAATTTGTAGCACGGCACCTTAACCACTGTGCTACCGTGGTCCCCCTGTAAATGAATGTGTTTTTCATTTCTTTGTTTGAGAAGTCCAGTTCAACAGCCAGTTCATTAATAAGCAGCTAACCTATAACCACCAACAAAATGTCTAACTACCACAATCATCTCAGTATACTACGAAAACACATGGAAAAAACTGTTGGCATCTTTGCCGTGACTGGCACTGAATATGAAGTTAAAGATAAAGGGAACCAGATATGAGGGTGGAGGTGGTTTCACATGTCCAGCTACGCTAATGTGTAGGAAAATACGTGTGACATGCTGTTGTGTGTCAATGATATAAGAAATGAAATGAATATCAGTCTCAACACAACCACATCTTCATTAGATGAAAAAGTCTGTCTAATAAAGCAACATGTTTCGACCCAAATTAGGTCAACTTCAGGTTAACAAACTTTAAAAAACATCACAAAGAAGACAATATAAGTAATTGTTTAGTGATCATGAAAAGTTACTTTAGATACATAAAAATAAGATAAAATTGAATAATATATGTCAACTAGATATTTCACATATAGTGTTTACAATTATATTTCACTTTTCAATCTGGAATTGTTTAGACATCACTATAAAGCCAAGTGTTTTCTTAGAAAAATTTCTTGAATCCAGCAATCTGCATGTCCTTCTATCACAGGAGTGTTCAGAATTATGTCACAACCCCTCATATTATGTAATTCCCACTGTTGCAATCTGTAGCAGCATTGGAATACACAGCTGACCGAAGTATTGGGTACCACTGCCCACAAGCCATAAAATTCTTTGGTATTTTCTCATCTCACTGCACTAAAATTCACCTTGTGGGGAAAAGAAAAGCATGCCACTAACCCAGACAGGCCATTCATTTCTGGGGTGGCATAATAACAAAAACTGAAAGGAGACCTGATTAAAAAAAAAAACTGCCATCTTTTTCTAGTGCCTTCTCTAACCTTGAGACTGCGGCATCCAGGGAAGGATGAGTCAAAAATGGGAACAATTTTGCTTCAGTATCTACATATATGATGCAAAAATTGGTCACTTTCAGTTCGGTGAAGTTTCATATATAATAATATATTTGACTGCAAATGGGCTGTCACCCGGTGGCAGTGGTTATTATGCATGTACATAAATATGAAATAAAGATAACACAAATATGAAGGATCTAAGGCATTTAAGTCGGGAGGGCTACATGAGAAGCATGCAGTAGCAGTCTTCAGTTGGCAATGCAACTGAAGGTGTTCTTGCAAACAAAGTGTCCTCACATAAAACCAAACTGTGACAGGCTTGTAAGTTTCACTCCTTTAAAAGCATGTAGAAGAAACTTAAGGAAAAAGGCTGGTGCAGGAAAGGAACTTGATTTCCAATCACAGAATAGTGGGATAGCAAGCTGCAAGGTATGTGAGTCCTCCTCCATTATTTCAGATATGAATTCAAAGTTATCGACCTTGCAGGGTCTTTCAAGTTGCTGACATTCACGCAGCATGATAAATCAACAGTTGAAAAAAATGTGACAAAGTTACGTAGCCCACTGACTCTCAAGATACCCCTTTGACCTCATATTCAAACAAATGACAAAATGTCTAATCCTTTGAAAACACTTTTTAATTTATTTTGCTATTCACCCCTCTATAAAATATCCCACTCCGACAAGAGAACTTAATAAACAAACATCTCTCGTGGCGGAACATTCCCACGAAATAATACGCACGTGTAAAAAGGGCAACAAGTGCTGCCTGTTCTCTCCGATAGTTTACTTGCCTTGTAAGCGAACTTCATTGTTTCTTAAATTAAAGGTCTGTGCATCTATAATTGGTCTATTATTTTGCGTATTAGCTCAAACAATGAATGCACAAGGACATACACAATACCATCCGTTTCCTTACTACCATAACACACGCCATGTCCAAACTACCAACATGAACAACATATGACGACCACGTGCCGAAAGAACTCTCAGTGCCACCAACTTTGAAACAATTCGCCCTCGGCTTCACTGTCCAGGTGATCATCTCCCAGCACACCCAATTCCACCTGTTTGAACATGAATTGTTTCAATCGATGCATCTCAGTTATAGACTCGCTATATTTTATGCGATACTCCAGCCCGTGTTTTCTTCTTACGAACTGTAGGATAAAATATTTAACTACTTTAAACCATATCTCACCTACGAGATGTATTTTCCAAGAGAACGGGGTTTTAAGTGCAGTACGTATGGGCAGATAGGAACGTAACGGGAAAACCTTCATTTTATGACAAGTGACAATTAATAATGTTATAAATTCCATTACTATGGAGTTAAAGTGCTACCACTCTAGTATAAATTTTTGTCCTTTAGTTATAAATTCTAAAACCCAACACTAACTCCGTTCTACAGCTGTTCAGCGAGTCTGATCGCGATATGACGTCACGCGAATGGGGTTTGAGAGTGATATTTCTATTCGTCACGGAATTTCCCAGCACTTGTTATCAACCAATAGAAACTCGACATACAATATAGCTACACCTGAAAATTTCTACTCATCACATGACCCATACCGTTGTGTAGGCCATATTTGACAGTGAACCGCTTAGTGTAGGAGTGTGAGCGTATGAAGATTGTTCTTAGGAAAATTTAAGCAGCCGTAATTAATCCACAGTCAAAATGGTCCTTGATGCAGAACATCCTGTGTACGGCCCTTTCTTTGGTGTAATGGGTGCGGCGTCGGCGATCATTTTCAGTGGTGAGTAACAGTTCATAGATCTATTGATTGGAATTAAGGAACGTAATGTGACATTCGGTCAGTCCACAGTGGCATGAAAACGCCTCAGCCCATGATCCTTAGGTTCATACAGATGCATATTTTAGGACTATAGATATATATATGCACCTGTAGAAAATTATGTAAGTTGATTTCAGAGCGATCAACGAAAATGTAAAATGTTCATCTGATCACAGTTCAAGTATGGGGTTGTCGCTGGAACATACGTGCTTCGGATAATTTTGAAATGTGTATATATGTTTCCTGCTACTGCTAAATGTTTTAACGTTCATGTTTCGATGGTTACAATAAATTATCAGTACCTTCGACGGAACTTGCTCTTTCTAAATACCGTATGGCGAATGGTTTAGAGGGTCACTTGCGTTGCACGTTAGTGACGGTTTCAGTAACATTGCCGTGTAGCTGTGTTACAAACTGAAAATAATTAAATACCACTTAAAAGTTGTGACCTACATTTACTTCTCTGATACAGAAAGAATTATGTAGACCCATTTATGCTATAATTGTTGCATGAACTAAAATTTATGTATGATGAGGGACATGTTCAATACCTCAGAGACTGTAGTGTATATATCTGAACCTGTTGCAGCCCTGGGTGCAGCATATGGCACAGCCAAGTCAGGTACTGGTATTGCTGCCATGTCGGTGATGCGGCCAGAACTTATAATGAAATCAATCATTCCCGTAGTCATGGCAGGTATTCTTGCAATCTACGGTCTGGTTGTGGCTGTACTGATAGCTGGTGCACTAGAGGAACCTGACAAGTACTCTCTTTTCAAGTAAGTATTATGAGCCACCATATTAATCTTCTTCTCTTAAAATGAATGCCGTAAAGACATTAGATGCCGTATTCTGGCATGTAAGGTAATGCCGTTGTGATGTGTTGTATGGGGAAAATCTAATTAACTATAGCTGTGTAACAAGGTAATGGTTTGTGGGTGGCTGTTGAAACTAAAAGGGGAGGTATGTTAAGTAATATGTGTGTTGAAGTTTGAAGAACACATCTTGAGTTATCAAAGTCACTCATTAATGATACCATACAACACGTTCTTTTTGTTGAAGTGTGTTACAACCTATCAGAATACCAGATAGCATTTAGCCGTGGCTTCTCTGCTCTGTAATTAATATTTTAGTTCATTATTTCTGTTCACATAGTGCCATAGTCCAATATTTGTTGGTCCAGTAGTGTAAACATAGAGTCCATGAATAGTCCGCAAGTTCTTGCAGCTTCTGCTTATTGCCAAAGTATAAATGTAAGGTGCATAACACTGCTACATACCACTGATTCTTGTTTTCAGGGGGTTTGTTCACCTGGGTGCAGGGCTGGCTGTAGGATTCAGCGGATTGGCTGCTGGGTTTGCCATAGGTATTGTTGGTGATGCTGGTGTCCGTGGGACAGCTCAGCAGCCACGTCTCTTTGTAGGAATGATTCTGATCCTCATTTTCGCTGAAGTGTTGGGTCTTTATGGGCTTATTGTTGCCATCTACTTGTACACCAAATAAACTGATAAAGGGTTCCCATCATTCATGTGTAAGAAAAATAATTTGTTGGCAGTGGGCGGAAGTCTCCTTAACGTGACAGATTGTGTCTCTAGTTCTCCACATGAATTGACTTCCAAGGCCAGCATCCTCAATTGTAAAGTAATTATCATAGCCTAGTTCAGTTGGCACTTGAATGGAAAATTTCAATTATTATTATTTTATTTTTTTTTTTTTTTTCAAACCAAAAACCAAATGTTACATACAAGCTAATGTTCCCATTCAAAGATGTGTGTTGATCAAAAGTTGAAGAGTATCATTTCATTTCTGTGCGTATTGTGTGTGTTAAAGTATTGTGTCAGTAAGGTGAAATTTTATACCATCTTAGTTGAACCTTGATGAATGTTTAAACATGCACACCGTTGTAGATAAGTTGTACATTTGACGTTAATATTTATAGTGTAGAGCATTACTTGTGATGTTAAATTTTGTTTTAAACTTCTGAACAACACATCTCTTTTGAAGAATGGCAGATAAACTTAGCTTGGCTGCATCTGTGTATACTGTATGTATCACGTGTCGTGTCATGTGTTTTGACTGGTGCGAGGAGATGGCTGCAGACAAGAAGGGGACATCTTGTGGTAGTGTCTGTGGTCTAGCTTTGAGTGTGTGAAATTAATTGTAGGTTGATATATATAAATATTAAAGACACAAATAACAAAACTTGGCTATAGTTGTAAAAATGCAAGATAGTAATTACGTAGTTCATTTGTTTCCACTGATATTATTAAAACTGGGCAAAGAGGGTATAAGAGTATGTGTACATTCCATTTGCTGCCACTGCTGATGTCCAAGATGAACGGTGAATTTTCACCGCAAGGCTGGAACGGTTTCCTCCCTGCTGGACGTTGGCTGTAGACGTACTGTGAACATGAAGACTTCGATCAGATTCAGCAGCTCCCGAGTAATTGCAAGAGGCTATCATAAGTTCTGATTGTTACGTGTGTTGTATATATCTGGCCTATAAATAACCCGTCGTCATCATCGTCGTCATCATCATCATCAGCTGCTACTGGCAAACAGGATTTCTCATCTCGTTAGCACATCATATGTTCAGTATTTGCGTGGAGTCTGTTGAATCCTGTGCTGACCAATTGGTTCACTGCAGTGTGGTCACCATAACTCTAAATAAATTTGTGTTTGGGTATAAATGTTAGATACAAAGAAAACTGTGTATTTCCATACCCCAGTTATTGGTTGCAAGGCAACAGGATCATTTTAGCTGTCGCATTTAAATATTTCAAGGACAGTTTTAAACGGTAATCTATTGTTGATGTTGTGTTTTGAGCTTCCATAATTTACCCTGGGGGTTTCAGTTTACTTTTTGACCAAGAATATTTGAAAAGCTTCATGTATGGCTGCGTTTGCCATTTTGTTCTGTGTAACATCTTTCACTGTCCACCACAGCAGTGGTTTAAAGCAACTGTTCAGTATGTAGTGTAGAGCACATAGAACAATAATAAAACTGTTACCTGGTGTATGCCTAGCATGTGTCTGTTATTGGTGTATGAATGAGAATGTACTGGAAATAAATATGGGACAACAAAGATGCATGCATGTATTTTGCAGAATCCTGGCAATGGAGCTTACGTATAGGGTAATGCAACTGAAGAATAAATGTTATGGGTGTTAACACCATGTTAGTTGGTAAATGTCGGTACCTACAGGGACATTTAGCTCGCCATTTTGTGTAAAGGCAGGCATCACAGTGATCACAGCTGCTCCAGTCTGTTTCAAGTTAGGTTTGATGTGCTGTAGTTCAGTGCTTTGCTGTTAATGTGTGGTTCTTACACAGCGTATATAAAGAAGGTGCTGGAAGCATTATCATTCGGCCCACACACACACGCGCACATCTTATCTGACGTATATATATATATCTATCACTGTATGTCAGAGTTTTTGTAAGGTGAGTGAACTGACAGGAAGTGGCTAGCAGCAGTTGTCATTTCCATTATGTCCCTGTATTTGTTCAGTTTACATGGCATAACATCTCAGGAGACTTGAATCTTGGCAACAAAAGTCCAGGGGTGTTACATTCTCTGTTGTACAGATTTGCTGATATGCGTGATGGTTTTCTTCAGTTTGAATTGGCCTTGTGAAGCTACTTTTGCCACTGAATACTATGCTAACAATTTGATATCTGCGCACCCTTTTGTACCTGTTACAAGTGCCAGTAATTATTTTAAAGTTGTCCATTCCATACACGTTTTTAAATCAGTGTACTCAGTTTTTATTTCACCAACCAAATCCACAAGGTTAATTATATGCAAATGTTAAAGAGGTATCTCTGACACATTGTGGTACAACTGTACCATCTACAGGGAGAACAGGATGCCAGTTTTAATACCATTTGCCAATGATTAGATGTTATATGCAAGGTTCTTCAGCCTGAAGAACCTTGCAATTAGCTTGTACTGAAATGTGTCAGAGAAATGCCTTTAATATCTGTATATAATTAACCTTTTGGTGCCAGAATTATTTTTTTAATTTTAGCGCACACTGTATATAAAATGTGAATAAAAGAGGAACCAAATATGTTAGAATTATGAAACAAACTACATTTTGAAGAGGAAAAAACTGAGAGTATATAACATGTTTAAAATATTCAGTACCTATATTTGTTGAATAAATATATAAAATGCAACATTTAGAGGTTAGCGGTGCGGTGCGACCACTATAGTCATCGTTAGGCATCAAAGGGTTAATATTGTGCATTTGGTTGGTTCCATTTAGTCCAGACAGGCCCTGGGACCCACCCAGCCCTCTCAACAATGGGTATCAGTATTCTTTCCTGTGGGTAAAGCAGCCAGGGCGTGGCGTTGACCACTTGCCCTCATCTAGTGCTGAGTCCGTATGGTCTGTTTTTAGGCGAAAGGTACCTTTACATGTTACAAGTTCCAGTAATTGCTGTAGGTGACAGTTTTGTCACCATCTGACTGTGATTCAGTTTGCATGACCTGCCACTACCACTAAACGTATGGAGTCTTTATCAGCAGATTTTACCAAGGTCATATATTATTGCGTAATATTCCGCTACAGCATATTAACTCTTGTGTGTGGAAAGGAAAACTTTTTATACTTGATTGGGGGAATCAGATAAAGGTAAAGTGTGAAATGGTATGTGACAGTAGCGAACCAGATATGCTGTAGACAGGTTTCAACTCTACAGCAAAACACTTGTCTGAATTTTTATTATATTAACCAACTAATCGCACTGTTGTATGTTCCTAAAATATTTATTTACACATTAACACTTTATAAAATATCGTCATTTTTCTCCTACACGTTTCAGTCCTATTGGACCATCCTCGG
>Ga0123355_10012103_pt1 | contig 13348 bp, 7 predicted proteins | sample TergutEmb28metaG_3_FD_89872 | JGI IMG/M metagenome (GOLD analysis project Ga0123355, IMG submission 89872) | Embiratermes neotenicus P1 segment gut microbial communities from Petit-Saut dam, French Guiana - Emb289 P1 | ecosystem: Host-associated > Arthropoda: Insects > Digestive system > Gut ...
ACGTTAGATTTATGAAACAAACTGCATTTTGAAGAGGAAAAAATGGAGAGTATATACCATGTTTAAAATATTCAGTACCTGTATTTGTTGAATAAATATATAAAATGCAACGTTTAGAGGTTACCGGTGCGGTACGACCGCTATAGTCGTCGTTAGGCGTCAAAGGGTTAATTGGTTTAATTCGGATTACAGTTCATAAGAAGTGACATTACAGTTTTGTTCCCGGTAAAGGTACTTTTGGAACAGTATATTAGACTAAATGTTAAAGTCACTGGTAGTGCTGAATAATGAACTGGAAGGAAATGGGAAGGAAGCGGTCATGGATTAATCGGGGTAACACAAATATTTTACCACGACAGCTGCGGAGAGTAATGAAAATCTGGAGGGATAATCAATGGTCAAACAGAAATTCGAAACGGGGATCCTCGGCATAAAAGTCTAGGTGTTAGCGGTACACTATTTAGTTCAGTCACATGTACTTCATCTCCGAAATTACTAAACGCACTGAGATTAAATCTGGAATTGAGGGAATACATGAAAAGTTATCAGTCGACTTTAATTTTGGCGCGTATCTCTTCAATATGATATGAATGAACACATGGGTCTCCTTAATGTCTGAAGTTCGGTATGATGAATATTTAATAAAATTCAAGAACAATTAATCTATGGCTCCCCTCCGTGTGATATCTACAGTATAGTTTTGCACAAATGCATTAGATTTCATGTTTTCACGGCGAAAAATAGCAATGCAATCTTTTCGGGCGAAGAGAAGTGTCAGATATTTACGTGTCAAGTTAAATTACCTTCAGTTACGTTAAGAAGCAATGTGTCAGTCCTGTACTGTCCCCATAATCAAGGTCAGTGTCTCTGTCATTGGCCTTTAACTCAATACTGAGGTGCCTGGTCGCTACACACCATGTTTGTTCATTTGCGACAGTATATTTTTGTCTGTAACTAAACTATCATGGCGGACAATGTTGTAGCCCATCATTTTTAGTACGGTTGTTTCTTAGGATTGCTGGCGTCAGTTACGGACGGTTCATGGCACGCGTTGTAAGTTAATCTGTCAACGTATATTCAGGACCGTTGGTGATAGGTAGGAGGGAAGAGATTTAAATGAGAAAACGTTAGCAGCGGAAAACGGACGCTAGCAATCCAGTGCGAATTCAGTCGCGTACGAGTGTGGTGTAAGTAAGAGTACAGAGAAGTGACCGTGTTCGTTTCCTAGAAATGATCTAGTTGTTTTACCGGATATAGCGCTCCATTATTTTATATCAAGAATAAATTGAGTAAATAAGACAAGTAAAAAAGAAATAATTAAAACTAATTGTGATTCGGTGAACCACACCAGTTTCCCGAAAGATGATCACCTACCAAACTGGGCGAGTCGGGACAACAAAGTTACGAAGGGTGATCGTGTACAATGTGGTTCGGAATATCGCAAGGAAAGCACTTACAATAAATGTATATAATTCCACATCTGTAGACTGCAGACAGGGGATGGTTCTTCGTCGTGGGTACCCTATCCTTTACGGCCTGGGGGAGAGATAAATTCCTCACTTCTTTCACGCGCAACGGAATTACTCAGCACTAGGCAGTAAAAGTCCTTCCTCATCCTGCACTCTGCAGGTCAAAGTTGCGTTATATATAAAATCCCTTTATACAGTTCTTTCGGTTCCTCTCCGTCTGCGGTCTGGTCGCTACGCGATCTACGCCCAAAAGGTGTCGCTTGACAACCGTTTGATTTATAGAACGATCATTATGTTGTGCCTCGGCAGAGTATAATATAAAACTTTAAGTCGGAATATATATATAAAACTCATAAGGCCGTCATAATAAACACAGTTCTTTCGCTATGTCAGCACAGTTCACTTAAATACCAAAGTGAATAATAGTTAGTTACGCTAGTTGTCGTTAATGATGCTAGTTACGGGATGAAAATTCGGATATCATTTGAGCCTACACCGTGGAACGTCATCCGCTACTAAGCAGCATCTTGCGCCTATACCATGAAACACCATTAGCCAATAAGCATGATTTTGCGCCTACACCGTGGAACGTTAGCCGCACATAAGCATCACCTTGCGCCTACACCGTGAAGTGTAATCTGCTAATACGAATCAATTAGCATACCTTTATTTTGGGATATGACGCTGCGCCTTTTCCGACCTTTAGACCCTTGGAGATGAAGGCATTATGTTCATTCGAAAAGCGTGGAACCGATTATCTAGTGATGCAGTGTCATATCCTAGAAGGATATAATCTTCAACCACACCGCTCAGAAAAACCTCAAAATTCGCAAGAATATTTTAGTTTTGAGAATTTTTCGCTTTGTGAACATTTCTATTCCAATGAGATCTTCGTCACTGTTAGCACCTAAGCTTATTAAAATCTAAGTATCAGATTATACCCTTATTTCTTTGGACATTGTCCAGTGGATGAGGCAGGTGGCCTAACCATTAAGTTCCAAGACTGAAACTATCATGCAAGTATGATTTGGTGTACAGACCAGCTGTAGCCGGGTGCTGTGAGCATAAACAGAACCTCCAGGGTTTAGTGAAAGGGCAGTTACAGCTCAGTTTATCCGTAGCAGCCTATTTTCATACAGCGGCCAACAGACTCAGGAAAACAGCTGCCAAATGAAATATGTAGATAAGCGCGTATTATTCACTTTACGCTTTCAGTACTTCAAAATATAACGGTGTTGGTTCCATTCTTATACAATTTATAATTACTCATCTGGTCAAGAAATCTACCATTGTCATGGAACCTGATTGTTCACTACCACCACGTTTATAAAAGTCCGTCATTTAAAACTGCCTTGAGCCATTTCAGTCCACTTTCGAACGAAAACAAAAAGAAAAAACTTAAGAGACATTCTAAAACAGAAAACAACAAACTCCCGTTGTTCGGTAACGCATCACTCTGGACATGGGATGTAGATGGACTTAAGCGTCAGGAATCCACATGTTACTGCAGACGAAAACAGAGGGCGATTAAACGAAGGAGGGAGTAGAGGATACAGAGCAATGGATAACTCGAGCCACCAGCTGGATGCTACATTCCAGTGTGGTTCGATGGGCACACAAACACAATGCTGAACTCCTCTGAGCACTCTTCCTGGAAGTCTGCGCTAAAATTAGTCATCATCGATCCAACCCCATATGCAATTCGGCAGTTACCGTAACTGAAGACGTGAAATGTCGGGGGTTATATTCGAGTTGCGCGTGTCCTCAAAATTTTAATACAAGTCCAGTGTTCTGGTTTCACAGAATAGCTGTTTGCCTTTTGGTCTCTTCCGAAACAGAACGCATATACAGACAACCTTCTTAATCAGAAAACCTCGATAAATAATGAACGTGATTGCCATTTTGAATAATGTCCTTAGTTTGTGTGTGTGTGTGTGTGTGTGTGTTTTTTTTAACATGACTTTTAAGGAACCAGGACTGTTTCCTGCGTCAAATGTAAGGAAGTGGGTGTTCTTTTCCAGTTTAACTCTCTTGAAAGAGTTCCTCGCTCGAGAGTCACTGTAACATATCTGCATAACAAGCATTTAGGCTTATCCTGAGCTGTCGGCTTCGTTAGTCGATGGGGAATTTCTTGACCAACTGATCGACAGTCAGCATTTGAAGGGCTCTGCTCCACGGAGCTATAGATTTGGGATATTTGAAATTTGAAGAGAGGCGCTAGACCCTCACAAGCTTAAAATATTTTGAGAAAGCGCGGAAAACCCACAGCCATGAGCGCGATTCGAAACCACGTCCCAGCATTCGGACGTTCTAGAGCGTGGGTTTGTCTATCTTCAGACACTAACCAAAGACAAAGAATTACACCCCAAAAAATCTCAGCCAAGGTGGCCGATCTTTGGACTGAAAATCTAATCCTGGACAGGAATCAGTAGCACTAAACCCTCAAACTGATTAAGGAGTTCCATCATCATCATCATCATCGTCGTCGTCATCATCATCATGTAGCTTGCAGAGTTTTAGGCCTCGTGACCTGTTCCGGTCCCATTAATAGACGAGAAGTCTTTTGAGGGGTCGTCCTTGGCTTCGTTCCCAGTTGGTTGACATTTCATAATTAAGTGTAGCAGTCTGTCTCTGTCAATTCGCCGAACATTTTATACACATCTATTTATGTAATTTTGAATTTCCTTTATAACCAGGTTGATTTTAAGTTCTGAGAAAATACATTGGTTTTGTAATTTTGCCGATCTCCTCATAAATTTCATTTCCCCTGACGTTATCCTAGATTTATCCTGTTCCATGATTCCCGAATTTCACATCCGTCTAATAAAGCAGGTAACGCCAAAGTGTGATATATATTTTCAGTTTAGCGTGTTTTTTGGCTTGAGAGGATTTTAATGTTCCGTCGATAACTCCGGTTATCTGCAGAAATGTTGATATTTTAACAGTAACATCTTTTTTTCATTCTGATATGAAATACAGCAACCTAGGTAATTGAAAGTACTTGTTCTATAATATTATTTACTGCAATTTTACTTCTCACTGGATCTATTCCTGTAAAAAGAGATTTAACCGATATATAAGAGGTGCACGTGAGGTACTTACCCGTCCTGTAGCCAGCATTGGATAGATAAGTGGCAAAAGAACGTGTCTCGTGGGTTGCCTGCCAGTGGGCGCTGGAGCAGTTGTCGTTATTGGTGAACACTTCGTGGTTGTGAACATACATCCCGGTGAGCAAGGAACTGCGCGACGGGCAGCACATTGGCGTCGTGACGTATGCGTGACGAAATTCAGCACCGCCATCTCTTAAGAGCCTCAGTGTCCGAGGCATGAAGTTGAGCGAACCTGTTTAAGATTGCATTATTTTCATGCCGAATAAGGTAGGCCAGATGTTGAAGTAAACACGTACACACGTGATAGCTATGCAAACGACACAAAAAATAATAAAGATAATATATAATATATATAATAATCAAACATGCAAGTGGGCCGAAGTAACGAAGAACAGTAATACAATTTGGCTAACATAAAAACGTACCAGCAACTTAACACATTTGCCATCTAACGTAAGAACCAAACAACTAAATAAAATCCGAAGCAAGTAACTTTTATGTAAATCTGCAGCTTGTACTTTAGGTAAAATTTTAGGAGCATTATAGAGATAAGATACTGCCTGATGGGGTGTAAAAGCAGAATGCCTGGAGGCATAACAAGTTTGCAACTTTCTTGTTGAATAAGTACAGACACAATCTCATTTTCTCACCACGGCCAAGCTGCGAATCCTTGTATGAGGGCTCACCACTAATGCATTCCGTTGAAAGTGCCAAAAAGTTTTATGTGCAAACCTCCGTGATTAAGCAGAAATTACCACACGCTGTCATAACTAATAGTTATTTGACGACAAGCGTGTTTTTTGTCTCTCCTCAAACATTACATTTTTGAGATCCACAATTTTTATTAACGAATTTCCTGTCCAATAGCAGCAATCTCAGTTACACACAAAGACCTAATGTTCTCCCAGACACTAACTTTTAACGATGGGTTCCTGCGTCCAGACTCAAATATCAGGAATGACAGTCTTTATCGTTGCACCCTACATTTTGTAGTTTATTTAACTAACACACCACCAAATGCACATATATAATTTTTAATAATCTAAAATTTACATTAAAACGCTCCTACATGTTTTGATCATACGATCATCCTCAGAGAGCATACTTTGTTACAGTTTAAAACACTCAGTGATTGATTTACTTCGTAAATCACTGAGTGTTTTAAACTGTAACTTTAGCAAGGAACAAAGTATGCTCGTATGATCGTAAGATCGAAACATGTAGGAGTGTTTTAATGTAAATTTTAGATTATTAACCCTTATCCTGCTAACGTGGAGAATATTGCGAGCTCTTACTAATGCCAGCTGATGGGATTTAACTTGGCGTTTAAAGGGTTAAATACTATATATGTGCATTTGTTCGTGTATTACTTAAATAATCAGGAATAACAGGTTTAAGCTTTCATATTCTTACGGTGATTTATCGCATTTTATTATGAACAATAAGGAAAACAGAGTACCGTCGAACGCAATTTGTATTTTAGTGGTATAAAACCCAGATACGTGCATATGGTTCTTAAGGCAACCTGCTGATGGTTTACTGAAAGCTGATACGTGTGTACGTAGCTGCACACAGGCGTGTTCGATGAATAAAATAGTCGGTTTAAAGTACATATTGTTTGATAATCGCAGTTACTTGTGTTACAATTGAGGTATTACATTGTATACAACCCTAAAGTTCTCAACCAGCATTAGCTGGTGAATTCAAGGGCATATTAGCACGAAAGAATTTTCAAGGTTTTTAAAGATAACTCTATGTGTTAAAACAAAAATTCCCTAGTCCCCAAACCAAAAACAGTAAATAAATTTGTCTTGCATGTAAACCTTCGAAGCATGAAAAACTGACACCTCCTGCCCCCACGAAAGAGCACTGATTTTTTAACAAAGTTCACAGGCTTTGTCCAGTTCTCCTGATAAGAGAAACATGATAATATAGATTCGTATGCAGCATTAGGCCTATTGTAATGACACGTACAGTGTAAAACCGAAGTGCTCGCAGGGAAATCTGTCCCAGTGCGACCTTGTCAACGACAAACGCCACTTGGACTGGCCCGGGTTGGAACCCGGGAATACCCGGTGAAAGGCCAGCTTTTTTGAAAAAAAAAACTGCGTAAAAACAGTTTCTACCGCACAGTAAACTAAGTCCCCCTTACATAGCCGAATCAGTTACTCTTGGGTAGGCAAAAATCGTTGCTTGTGTGAATCAGACGTAACATATAGTTCTGAATGCCGTACACTCTGCAGACAAAACACAAGATTTCTATGCTTAAGCAAAGAGTATATATATAAATACCACTGTGCTTGAAAGAATGCGACTATCATAACACCCATGCTCAAGTCCCAAGTTTTTTCTTTCTATGCTTTGTACTCAAAACGTGCTCTGTGTTTCCTCCGTGCACACTACATGCAACTAGCCAGTCTTGTTTAATGACCGTAACAATTGCGAACTTTCTTATCGTCCAAAACAAAACCAACAAAACGCTACATATCAAGCAGATGTTCGATCTCCACAGCACATATGACGTCGTAACAAATACCGCCAGCCTCCCCCTTTCCTTCTCGCGCCGAGATGCATTTTAAATTTCACCAAATCCAGCTAACCGGCCACGTCAGAACTACATAGTCACCTCTGTATCGCATTCTCGATATTCCCAGTTCCAATCCCTGCGGCAGACGCCTACCCAGACTTAAAGTTTCGTGAATTTTCCCACTCCTCTGTACGTAGTCAAGATAGTAATTTTGCCCACCGCAGGATCCGATCGTTCCCCATTGCTCCCCACTAACACTTCAGCACCACCCAACTTTACATAAAATGACGACATGAACCAAGATACGTAGGCTATCCGAAGGCTATCGGCTTGCGGTGTCTAAACAGTAGCGACACAATGCACGTCACCTATTGGTGTATTCCCATACTACTTCTCGACAGCACGACTTCAATTTGGTTCGTATTCACTGTAGGAATAAGTTTGAAATCGATCGTGAACAAAGGTGCTTCCTCCCTAAAGTCGGTAAATTTACCACTACGCTATGTGTTATACCCAGAACACTTAAAACATAATATTAAAGACATAAACGCTGTTTGTTACTAGCACTAAAGTTTGCACGTTCATTATTTCGTAATTCATGGCTACAGCACAACTACACTCTGTGCATTTTGTTTATTACACTCGATCATGCTCTCTGGATTCATATTCTGTCGTATGGGGTACAATGTGAATGAAATACTGTTTCATGCTCGAGAGGTACGTGACCCTCAAATATCGCGTCAAGAACTCATTGTGAACTAGGCATCCGCTTGTTGCAAACAACGTTTCTCCTCTGGGTATATCCATTCCACAGATACTATGAAGTATTAATATTCCTTGATGTATGTTTTCTGAACTGTTCTGCAGATTCGCACTGCCAGTATTCCACTGGCTGGGTGCAACGTACTGTAAAGATACAGCTAACTGCGTCTCATAACAATGAAATGGCTACGTCAAGTATTCATAGCTCTCATGGTCCCTTCAGCAAACACGAAGCTGCGTAACCGGTTACCACGACCTCTCTGTGGCCAGAACCGCAAAAATAACTCTGAATTCTTCTCGTTCTCAGTCTCAATATATATTTTTTTTTTTGCTTGAAAATCACAGAAAACTTGTCACATGAACGTGCGATCTTTTTCTTCCACAGCATCACAATGGCAAATTGTTTTGTGCCTGTGGGTCAGATGTAGAATTTCTGGAACAGCTGAATAACCCGACTTTGAGAGAAAATATTGGAGGCGCTACCCTGAAATTCTCACAGCGGCGTTGCTGAGGATTACGACATTCTAACACGTGACGCTGTGTCGGTGGTTGATTCCCGAGGTTTCAATAAGACGTAGATTCCTGGCATTCAAGAGCAGAGCAGTCCAAGCCGTCACCTCCCGGAAGACCTGAATCCTCAAAATATCGAATGAATTCCCGAAGGTTGACACCACAGCTGTGTTGGGCACTGACCACTGCATGAGATAAAGGCCAGTGTACACACGACATTTCAGAAATTACTCAACTTCCTCGTCATTAGATGGCCAAATGTCATACTACCAGTCGCAGCCATGATAATTTAATTTCCTTGTTCTTAATGCACGATGGCCAACTCTTCTGGGACGGGGACGGGGAGAATTGGTAATCAAAGGTACAGTTCACCCTATAACCTGCCAAGAAAGCACAAAGGATGAATAGAAGTACAGGCCTTCTCTTTTTTTAACCTCGGCGCTAGACGGAGGTGGGTGGTTAACGGCACACTCCGACCGCCTTATCCCCGAAATGATCCGGTACCCATTACATAAGAGGATGGATGAGCACCGGGGTCGATCTGAATAGGTGCGGAAGATCTCGCCCCCACCGGGATTCGATCCAAGGGCCGTCCAGCCCTAATGAGTCTGACTGGTCTTCGAAGGGGGACATTGATGAAAGATTAGTTTTGGTGTGGACAACAAACCAATCTAAAGGCAACGCTACATACTGCCGCCTGTCCATCAGTTTGTCAGCTATCAGCTCTGAGACGTGGATCAAGAACATAACGACAGAGCACAGAATACACACGGTTCATGCACTCAAAAGAACAAACAAACGATACATTGTCATAAAAAGTTGGATTCTACGTTTCCGTGAGAAAAACTTTGTCGATTGCTGTTTATTGGCCTTCAGTGGATATCTCGCTGTTACTTTAGCGCTGTGTGCCCTGAGGCAAAATATTTTGGAATATGGAGGGGGAAGTGGGGATTTCAGAAGAGGTGTTTATCACACGTGGAAACTTACAAGATTTGGAACCTATAACGTCGGCCGGGATTTGATGACTCCTGGCCCCGCCTGCGTCTGACGTAGCAAGCCATAGCGAGGGCAGAAGATAGCAGGGCTGTTACCAAACCTGCATGCCGACATCAGACGGCCCAAGCGGCCAGGCTGCATAACGCAACTACAAGCACAGTGCTTGGGGAATAGGACGCATTACAACGCATGACAGGCACAGCGTCTGCAAAACAAGTGCCTGTCAGCCACTGCTGTTGCGAGACTGGCGGAGATCTGCTACGGGTCATCAAATCCCTTGTTTTAATAAGTTTAGCGCCTACAAGGGTTTCGGTGTTAAGCCCCAAGGTCTCAGCATTGTGAAGCTGTGAACCCATCTCTTACCTAATTCAACATCCTGGTCATCTGTCAGAATCAGTATAATGTTCGGTTTTCTTTCCTTAGGAATTTCATACGGCTGGACAGGCATCGGATGTTTTTTCAGTTTTCCTCCCCGGCGCTGCGTCTGAAATTCTGTAGCGGCATTTGGCCCCGGTCTCTGAGGTGCAAACACGTCATCGACTGAAGTAGAATCTTCCGGCCGCTGTTGGTGACGTATATGTGGTGAGCGTTTTGAGGAACCGACGCCAACGGCGATGAGCCAGAACAGAACGGCCGCTAAGAAAGGTGTCACCTCACGCGCCATGCTGGTAGGCCGCTCTCTCTTTCAAAGGACAGACGTGAGTGGCATTGCAGTTGGGGCGCGGGCGACCTGGAAGTGCAAAGAGAAACACTGTATTAGGAATAAAAGCGTCCTTGGGCACTGTTAACTGTGCGAACAAGTGCTCGTTGTGTTTTCCTGCGTATGTAGAGGCCATGGCATAAACCCATCCACTGTCTATGATGTCCTGTTAATTGCATAGTGCAGTGGCCTTCGAACTGTTTTTAATCATCTGTGCAACACTTGTGATCAAACCTGAATTTCCGCGGGATCCCTCTAACGCTACAGAGTGTCGTTTGGGCGCAAAATGAAATAAACGTTTGAAAACACGAACTTTAATTTGAAGAAGAAAATATTTACGCATATTTATTTTTAAAAAATGCTATCTGAGATTTAAACATACACTGAATGAACCCAGCTCCGATTATGCACAAAGATGAGGAGGGAATAACGGAAATGTGCAAAATAGTTTGAATACCGCTGTTCTAGCGGATTCCTTCTTACAGAATCGACTCAGTTACTTTCTGCGTACCAGTAAAAGTTCCTTCGCTGAACACAAAAACGTGTGAAGTTCATTCAGGCTAATCTGACATTCAGAGGACCGTGCATCATGATATATTCTTACAATAAAACCAATGAGATGCAATGATTTCTCAAATTTAATAAAAGAATTCATTGAGGTTCTTAAACCAAATTTAAACAAAAAAAAAAAGTTACAGGTGGTAATTCTCTTAGAATATAGTGTCTTCTGCTTTTTATGTGCCAAGTTTCAAGCACAGACTCCGAAGGAACACACACATACACATTCCTGTGCGACCACAAGTGGACTGAAACATGATTCAAGTTACACCAAAATCAAAATGGTCCCTCAAAATCTACTGTAGTTCTATCACGCAGATTTTGAAAGAATTCAGTCAAGTTGTTTTGGGCACTTTTCCATGTGCACGGAAGAAATTAGAGGGGTGTCTTCACTCTCCCAATTGTGCCTTTAAATAAAGATTGTAAAGGTAAGGGCAAAGTGATCCCGTTACAGGCCCGGTGTGGCCCAGTGGGTGGGTAGTGGCATAGCTCTACTCTTTCATGACCGCGGCACTAGAAGGGGGTAAGTGGTCAGCAGCAAGCCCCGGGAGAGACCCGGTACCCATTTTACAGGGGGCTGGGTGGGCCCCAGGGCCGGTCTAGACGGGCGGAAAATCTCGTCCCCACCGGGATTCGATCCCGGACCGTCCAGCCCATAGTCAGTCGCTATATCGACTGAGCTACCAGGTCCACAGAGACTGTAAAGGCCACCTAATATTCGCAGTTTTGCAAACGCGTTTTCTTATTTTGTGTATTTTACTGATATTGTTCTTTTGTTACAGCCCCCAACCCACTGTCAAGAAAGCATAAGCCTATATAAAATTATATGTATCTGTTTACCGTCTACAATATTTTACCTTCAGCAATATTCCTTAAATTCTGGTCTTATCAAAAATGTTTGAAATATGTACCTTCACAACACAACACAACACAGCCTAAGCCGAATATATCTACAATTACAACATTTCTATAAATAAGAAGCTAAATGCAGGGGAAAAAAAAGGAGAATGAAGTAAGAAATATAGCAAGTAATGCATTTTGGAACGATACCTATGCCTGTACACACTGCATTAAAACGTACTGTTACTTCCTACCCATTTTCTTCCAGTCATTAGATATGGAATGACATGGATAGCAGTTCGCTCGTGCGCATTCGTGATGGATTGAGCGTTTACATGAGGCAAGCTGATAATTGAAACCAGAAGATCTCACAGGCTTGTGCAAGCGCGGTGTAGACTTGCGTATACTAGACGCCGACTTGTTGCCAGACTGTCTCTATTTCTGCCAATTGCTGAAGCTTTCACAAGGTTTTTTTTTTCTTTTTTTTTCACAGTCTCTTAACCTGGACTGTATTCCTGGATATACATGTAATCAAATAATGTCATCTCTGTCCTTATTAATTATTTCTCATGTACTCAGCTTCTGTAATAGGCTCTTTCTGTATATATAGGTCTAGGCTATTTTACAGACTTAAGCCTGCTATTAAAATGCTATTATTAACAGCACACACCTCATACTACTAATAAGGTACGAAGAACGACATGAATAAGTGGAATTCTATTCCGAGCAGGGTAGTGTTGTTACCGTCGGTAGGGGCAGGAGGAGGAGGGGATGCATCATTTTTCTATCCAGTAAACACCAGTGGCTCCTTGCGCGGCGATAAAGTGTTTCTAGTTTTTCTACGTTCACCGTCGATATCGCAAATAAGCAGTCTTATCTGCATTCCTTATAAGCCGTCACGGAGTGGTAAATCCAGGGTCACAGACAGCGGGTTCGGGCCCCTTATAAAAAAAATCGTGGCCCCCATCAAGGGCGGACCGCTAAAAATCTTTACACTAAATCCGAAAGACTGACTCTCAGTTGCCGAGTGACTTCGGCTTAGCCTGAAAGGGTTAAATTGTATAATCGGCATATGACGTTACTACCGAGGAGGACTAACACAGTCGCAACAGAGGCCGCCTTCCAGACCGCTGGGCCCCGGTAATTTGTAGTCTTCCCCCCCACCTCACTTTCGTCGGCACTGGGTGAATCCTACGTTTATCTTCTTTCAATGGATGAGTAAGCAGGTATGTTGCAACAGTACACTTCGGCGGAAGTGTCTGACAGTCTTCTCGGCACGTCGCGTCGACCCCATAAGGCGCTACGTTCACTTCTCGGAAACATTGTCTACAGAGCTGCAAGCTGATGCCGATGAAGGTCTAGCGTAGCAGTGGCGAATTATCCGGAATAGGTAGAATAGCACAGCTACAGCACAGGAAAAAAACCGGAGGAAATGACTTCCTTTCTCTATTAAATAGAGAGACAACTTTTATTTTTTTCCCGAAAAATATTACCTTGTTCTATACAATTAGTTTGGCTCATTCGCTAAAAGGCTACGGTAGCGAAGTATTCGGTGGTGATTATTCCGCGTGAATCTTTTGTGAGAAAGACAAAGAGAAGGATATATAGCCGCCAGTTTATGAGGTATATAGGCATAACTGAAAAAGGTAAAGCATTATTTTCTAGCATCTTTAGATGTTCTGCATAGGTGGGGGTCAGAAAATCTTGCACAACTGAAATCAACTGCAATTGTCCGGCTGGAAGCTTATTATTAAGACTTGTGAAATGGAGTCTCAAATAGTGGATTTTTTTTTTGGGGGGGGGGGGGGGGGAGAAATAAATGGGGGTATACGTTGTTTTTTTTGGGTGGAACAATAAAAGTGAACAGGTGAATGGG
>Ga0123355_10012104_pt1 | contig 13347 bp, 14 predicted proteins | sample TergutEmb28metaG_3_FD_89872 | JGI IMG/M metagenome (GOLD analysis project Ga0123355, IMG submission 89872) | Embiratermes neotenicus P1 segment gut microbial communities from Petit-Saut dam, French Guiana - Emb289 P1 | ecosystem: Host-associated > Arthropoda: Insects > Digestive system > Gut ...
GACGGCGCCGGAGGGCTTTGTTTTAGACGACACACCTCATCTTGTTACGCTTGTTTACGCCGACCAATACACGCCAATCGTGCATGAATTCTTGTCGCTTGTCAATGAGCGCCAACGTGTGTCGATTGAGTTGGAAAAGTGGATGGAGCTGCTTGATGGGCAGAATGCACCCTTTGGAGATGTAATTTTCGGACTCTTTGCCGATGAGAATATCTACGCTATTGACGGCGAACTTGTTATCGCGGAAGGCGATTTGGTTGCACTCATTACACTAGATGACGAGGGGCGCGGTGTTCTTGAATTAGAGTTGCCGTGGGCAAGTTTCGTTGTACGTGAATTACAAACGGCGTCGGGCTATCTCCTGTGTGAAATGGCATTCGAGTTTTCAGTTGAACCCGCCGAGCAAGATGTTGCTGTAATCACGATTGAAGTAAATGACGGCGAGGCGTTCCGCAACTACCTCATGCGCGGTGATTTGCGCATCATTAAAGCCTGTGCCGTGACAAACAAACGGTTGTATGGTGCAGTATTTGCATTGTATCGTAATGGAATACGTGTCAGTGAAGCGCAGACAAATGAATATGGCGTCGCATACTTTAACGATATTGCGTTCGGTGAATATGAGCTTCGTGAAATAGAAGCTCCATATGGGTTTCTGTTATCTGATGAAGTATTCAATATTAACATCACTAACGATGGAGAGTTGATTGTTGTAACAGTTCTCAATCAACCTATACCGGTACGGCCTGAACCGGAACACACACCAAATCCTGTGCAAACGTCGAGACCACAGACTCCCAACGTGCCGAAAACAAATGATGACGCACAGGCATGGATATATGGAGCGGTGATGCTGTTGTCTATGCTCTGCATTGGCGCCATGAGTTTTATCAGTTGGAGACGTAAAAAGAAACGAAACACTACTGATAAAAATAAAAAAACTGATATGCCATAATAATCCCTGTCGCGCCGTTGGGATGGACGGTTGTATTGTCAATAAACGGCACACTGAAATAATTGCAATGCGCGTGGGTTTACCCGCGCGCATTGCGTTAGCATGAAATCATTATTTTAGATAGGAGTTGCATACATGACGAAAACTATTAAACGTGGTGATTTATACTACGCTGACCTGGACCCCATTATCGGCAGTGAACAGGGTGGCATCCGCCCTGTTCTTGTGCTTCAAAACAATATAGGCAATAAGTATAGCCCGACTGTAATTATCACAGCCATTACGACTCGACGTGATAAAAACAAATTACCCACGCACCACAAGCTCTATTCTAGTTTAGAGCTAAGTGAAGATTCTGTGGCTATACTGGAGCAAATCCGCACAATAGATAAAACACGCCTGTTCAATTACATTGAAACGCTTGATGAGGATGACATGGCTATGATTGATATAGCGCTGTCGGTGAGTGTTGGGTTGGATGGATGAACGCAAGGAGGTATATAACATAGTTGTAGGTGGCCGCGGTCTCGACACGCCCGGATGCAAAATATGTTGTGAACAAACTGTTAACATTCTGTTAATAAATTGACAAAATTGTTGACAATATGCAATTGTTGTGTTATTATGTGGTCTGTTTACTGTCAAGGCACTATATGTTGTGGTTTGGTTTTATACAGGGCGCAATATATGCCCGTAGCTAATTTCATGCGTAGTGGATAAGGTTCTATTCAAAGGGCAAACTAAATACAATCCTATATCTGGAGGGTTGTATGGTTAAAAAAGAATATACAAGAGAATTTATTATGCTAGACAAACTCATACAACTTCATATACTAAATCCAGATGGAAGCACTAACATTGTAGCCTCGGTCAACGCTTTATTGACAGAGGCTACAATAGATAGAACTTCTGTCCCTAGAAATATTATGGACATTAGTGCTAATTTGAAATTACCCGTACAAACATATAACTTCACCGAAATAGAAAAACGGCTAGATGTTGAAGAAGATTATGTATTGGCTGGTATTTCAGCCTTGTCAGATAAAATAACACCAGTTATTATGTGTCGCATATCAAGTGCTGACGCGGTACTCAATTTTGCGCTTGCACATGAACTTGGACACGCTGTTATCCACGCACAAGAGTTAATGGAAGGGGCATTTTTCCTGCAAATAAGAAACGGACATGAAGTGCCGGTGCCAATTACTCAACAGCTTCCAAATGGCACTATTGCTGCGTATGGAACAGCTGAACAAGAAGTGTTGGCAGAAATGTTTGCAAAAGAGTTGACGATGCCGGAAGATATATTGAAAAACGATTATAGTGATTTAGGTGGAAAATTTGATGAATGCGCTAACGAAATATTCATAGAATTATTAGATAAGTATAATGTTACCTTCAGACAGTTGAAATTTCGATTAAGAGAGTTAGGATTGCTTAAACAGTGGAACTAGTGATACCCTTCACAAAAATTGTATCGAGAGGTATTTTGATGAATGGTGAAGGATAATAAGAATTCTTTTTGTATTTCGGCAACAACGCCTATTCATAATTCAGATGATAGCTATACAAAGAGTTTTGAGAGTGTTGTAATAAAAAAATTAGATGACATAGCGAAAGCCTCAGAAGCAAGGCATGTTGAAATTCAAAATACATTTATACAAGATGCTGAAACTAGCATACAGAACTCTATTAATATGGCTGAAGAAATAAAAATTGAGGAAAGCCTGCAAGAGATAGCTCTTAGAGCAAAACTTTTTTGGATTGTAATGGGCTTGCTGATATTTGTTACAGTTGCGGGTATGGCTATAATATTTATTGCACTTTTCTGGTTTACTCGGTCTCCAGGTGGCGCGATTTCTTCAATTTTGGGCGCGGTCACTGCGATTGTAGCGGTAGCAATCAAGTTGCCGGAGATAATTACCCAACACCTATATCCTATGAAAGAAGAAAAGAATGAAAATCCATAAAATTTTAGCAAGCTTAACCCTACATATATTACACAAAACCACTTCATAGGTGGTTTTTGTTTGCGGTGAGTTGCTGATGCGAGGGTGATTGTGCAGGAGGTGTGTTGTGTTTAGTGAGTGTTGCGAAAGTTTAATTGGTGCGATTGACGGGTATTTGGCGAAGGTGGATAGCAGGCTGTATCACGAGTTGGACTTAGCGGGGTTTTGTGAGCCGGGATATACAGTCAAGTCGATTGGCGAGCGAGGATAAAATCGCAGCGGTGTTGGTCGAACAGACTAAACGGATTGAATCGGTTTTTAATGCAAAAAATGATGAAACTAGGCGCAGTGATAGAAAAAAAGCGAAAAAGGTGGATGAACAGCTTCCTCCCTCCGCGACAGAACGAAAGCCTTGTAACTGAAATAAATGTTAATGATATAGAAGGAGTTTTTGAATGACAGATAAAAGAACTATAGGTGATACTAATAGAATAATGATACGTGAAATTAACGGCTGCCATGTGCGGCTGTTTTTTTCTTCAACTCATAACGAACGAGTGGAGCAGATTATTTTAGATAACCTCATGCTGGTTTTTGATAGACGAGTTCAGTCATTTAATATGCAACACGAATAAATCGCACATTAGACACAATACAGAGTGATATGTAAACTTTACACATCGCCAAACAATGCGACGTTAATGCTTTACATTAATTGGAGAAAAATATGAAACGAGTATATAGTCTATATCGTGTATCGACGAAACGACAAGTAGAAATGACAGGTGAAGATGATATTCCAATGCAACGAACCGCATGTCATGAGTTTGCTGCACGAAACAGCTGGAAAATCAACAAAGAATTTTACGAAAAAGGTGTGTCCGGATTTAAAGTGTCTGCTACGAAACGCGATATAATCCAAGATTTGAAAAACGCAGCTGAGAAGCGGGAGTTTGATATTTTACTGGTCTATATGTTTGATCGTATCGGACGTATAGATGATGAAACGCCATTTATAGTTGAATGGTTCGTACAGCAGGGAATAGAAGTTTGGAGTGTAACAGAAGGTGAGCAGCGTTTTGATAATCATGTTGATAAGTTAACTAACTACATACGCTTTTGGCAGGCGAACGGCGAAAGTCGTAAAACTTCCATGCGTGTGAAAGATAGTATGAAGCAGCTTGTTGAGCAGGGTATCTATACCGGAGGTGTAACACCGTTCGGGTATAACGCTGTACCAAGTGGTAGATTCAATAAACGCGGCAAGGAATTAGTAGAGCTTGTTGTTGACCCAAGTGAAGCTCCTATCGTTCGATTGATATTTGAAAAATCTGTTTGTGAAGGATATGGTTCACACCGGCTTGCGGATATGTTAAATAGCATGGATATCAAAACCCACAATGGAAGTAATTTTCAGTGTAATACCGTTAATCGAATTTTGAAGAACCGAATATATTGCGGCTACTATGTATCCGGCGAGACAATATCACCACACCAACCTCAGCTCCAAATCATAGAAGAAGAAGTCTACGAGCAAGCTCAAAAAATTCTTGGACAGCGATCTCATAAGAATGATGAGAAAACGCAAATTGCTATGAATACAAAAGGCAAGACGCTTTTGTCAGGCAATATCTATTGTGGTCATTGCGAGTCTAATCTTGTCGCTACGAGCTATGTTGATTCCTACACGCGAAAAGACGGCAGCAAATATTCGGTTCGCAAACAACGATATATTTGCTGTAATAAAGCGCGAAAGCGCGGTGATTGTGATGGGCAATCTGCATATCTTACGGAGCGTATCGACGGCGCAGTGAATGTAATTGTATTGGAGTACCTCGCAAGTATTAAAACAACAGCAAAATCCATAGCGTTAGAAAAGCGTTATAAAACTGAGATTGCCGAGATGAAAACCCAAAAGAAAGTAGCTGAAAATATTAAGAAAGAATGGGTAGAACGATTGGCGCAACTATCGGCTGAAATTACTAAATCGTTGACTGGTGATAGTAGTTTCACGCCGGATATGCTGTCTATGGCAATTGACAACGCTAAATCTGAATTGCAAAAGTCTGAAGATAAACTAGCGGAACTTAATTATAAGTTGACTAATAGCCAAGGTGCAGTGAAGAAACTCGATTATTACTATGATCAATTCCGAAGTTGGGCAAATGAGTTTGAAGTAGCGAGTTTGGAACAACGAAAGATGATTATTTGTCAGCTAGTACGTGAAATTAACATTTCACGTGGGTATAATCTCGATATTGTATTTGATGTGAACTATGAGCAGTTTTTCGGCAATTAATTGTAGCTGCAAATTGAAAAAGATTTTAATATGAAAAATCAAGGGTGCAATAATGTTTGCATCCTTGGTTTGTGCCAGAAGGCTTGCTATTACAGGACTTGTGCTAACATTGTAAGATTGCAAAGTTAATCCTCCTACAATAGTAAATACGGTTCAGGGCACGGCAGCCAGCCGTGTCCTTTATCGTTTGGTGTCTAGCTGTTAGAATAAGAGTGGAATGGATGACGTGTTAATCCAAGAACTGTGCCACGCTCACGTTCGTAACGGAGTCCGTCAGCCGCCCTCTTGTTCGCAGCGTTCGTTTTACGCAGGTTGTTCCGTCGGCATCGACGCGTTCGTGTAACCCGGGAGATTGAATAGGCATCGAGAAAAGGGCGGAAGCCATTATCCACATCTCAATAACTGGAGGTCACACATGAATGCCGTCGGCATAGACGTATCAAAAGGAAAAAGCATGGTCGCTGCGCTTCGACCAATGGGCAAGGTGGCAATCACGCCTCGTGAAATCCCGCACACGAATGCGGGTTTGGAAAATTTGGCGAGCTTACTGCTGGAACTCGGCGACAACACGCGCGTTGCGATGGAAGCGACAGGGCGTTATCACGAACCTATTGCCCAAATCCTTTGCAAGAGAGGAATTTTCGTCACCGTCTTGAATCCCATCGTCATCAAACAAAGCGGCGCAGGCTCTGTCCGCAAGGTCAAGAATGACCGCAAAGACGCACTTAAAATTGCAAAATATGGACTTGACAATTGGGCGGATTTGCGAGAACATACACTTGTGGATACTTTACGACAACAACTCAAATTGTTCAGCCGTCAGTACAATCTGTACATGAAAACGGTGGTTTCTTTGCAGAACAATCTTATTGCCCTGCTGGACAAGACTTTTCCCGGCATTGATAAGCTGTTTAGCAGCAATTACCGTGATGATGGCTCACAAAAGTGGGTTGATTTTGCTATGAATTTTTATCATGTCGATTGTGTTCGCGACGTGAGCATGATTAAATTCATCGAGCGGTACCAAAAATGGTGCAAACGCAAGAAATACAACTTCTCTGCCAAGAAAGCACAGGCAATTTACAACGCCAGCATTGATTTGTTCCCGACATTGCCTAAATCCGATGCAGCTAAGTTGCTCATCCGTGCGGCTTGCTCCGAGCTTAACGCCGCCCGCAAGGTGCTTGCCACGGTGAAAGCCGAAGTTATCCGTATTGCCCGGCAGCTCCCCGAATGGGATGTGGTGCTTGCGATGTTCGGCGTTGGTGAAATCACAGCGGCGCAGCTCATGGCTGAATTAGGAGATGTGCGGCAGTTTGCCAATCGTGGCTCTATCGTTGCGTTTGCTGGCGTCGACCCATCTGTGAGCCAGTCCGGCACATACAATCGCGAGAGCAATCCGTCCAGCAAGCGCGGTTCGCCGCATCTGCGAAAGACGCTGTTTCAAGTGGTATCCACATATATCAAGCGTTCGCCCATTGACGAGCCTGTTTATCAATTCATGGACAAGAAACGAGCCGAGGGCAAGCCCTACTATGTCTACATGACCGCCGGGGCGAACAAGTTCCTGCGAATTTACTACGCCCGCGTCAAGGAATACCTAAATGCGCTTGAAAACGTTGATTTAACATAACTCATTCCTTCATATTCATCTGCGCCCCAGCGCTTATCGCGAGGGCTGTTTGCTGTGCGTTGATTTTCATACTTAACTATATTTCAACGAAAGCTATTGCATTTTATTTGCAGGACTTAGCTATATATTATTGACTTTCATTTAGTAAGTTTAATCATTGTTTAGTACGTAAAAAGCAATATAACTTGGTGGTTATTGTTCTAAATCTTTTCTTGCTCGCATCATGGGTTCAATTTGCTTGGCGTATTCAATTGCTTTGTGCATATCACTTTCTTCAATAAGCACTTCATGAGGATAACGAGGTTGTACACCGTAAAGAGTTAAAGTTTCACAATATTTTTGAATTGCATCAAAACTAATGTCATAAACTTCACACATATCACAAAGTACGTCAAGATTATGAATTTTCGGTGGTTCAAGAACACCCTTGTAGATTAAATAACCTTTCAAATATTTTTCTGCCGCTTGCTGACAATGATAACAAATAATTTCTATCGGTTGAGGATAAAGGGAACATAAATATTCGGCGGCAGTTAAATCAGTATCAGCAAAACGAAACCACTCTAAAACAATATTCTTATCCATAAAGCAAAACTCCTTCCCGTGCAATAGTTCTTTCTAATGTAGGTCCCTCTTTGCGACGATTAAATACACTTGATTTACCCATAAGTAAATCCATAGGCATTGATCTTTTCTTGCGCATTCCTGCACGAATAGCTGCTTGTAAGTCAACTAAACTTCCTGCTGTGTCATCAGAAACAACGACGTAAATATCAATATCGCTGTCTTGTGTAGGCGTGCCGTTAGCAAATGAGCCAAAAAGATAAATAGCTTCTGTCGGCGCAACTTTTAATATACTCTCTTTAATCAAATCAATTTCTTTTTGAACTTTTTGATCCATAATTGCCGCCTCCATTTCAAATAGTATACTCATTATACTATATAGTATAAAATTGTCAATAGAATGTTGTCGTATGTCCCGAATAATTCGAGCCATACAAGAGCATTTTACTTAAAATCCAAGCTAAGGAACAAACATTATGTTAGTTAAAAATCATAGAAATCAGCCCGCCCGAAACTAGACATTATATTTGATGTGAATTATGAGCAATTCTTCAGCAATAAATTGAAATAGAACGTTTAATATTAAAACAAGGTTGCAAAAATGTTTGCAACCTTGTTTTGTGCCGGAAGACTTGCCCTTACAGGGTTTGTGCTAACATTGCAAGATTGCAAAGTTAATCATTAGCCAAATATCATTGGTTTTCTCTTTTTCAAAATAAGCTTCATCGCATTAAGGAAGTCTAGTAGAATAGCGCGTTCAAAATCATCACAATCAGATAATATTCCATCTACATTATCATCTGTGTATAGCAATCGTTCAGTTTCGTCGTAAAATAAATCATTGAGTGATATACCAAGCGCTTTTGTGATGTTAAGATATGATTCAATACTGGCGAGTGAGCGCCCTGTTTCTAGTTTGCTCCAAAATTGATTGCTTATACAAATCTTTTCGCTTATAACCTCTTGTGTTAATCCTGTTTTCTTTCGTGCCTCTTTAATTCGATCACCAATAGCGTTTAAGTCAAGGTAAAATTTATTTTCCATTTTTCCAACCTCCAGTCATAATTTCATATTCCTAATGCGTGGACAAGCCTACAGCACGGTGATAGAATAACCTGCGTGTTTGAAATATAAGACTTGAGGAAAATATGAAAAAACTAAACGAAAATGCAATATTACCTATTAAATACTATTCATCAGTGCGCACAAATAAAGTAAATTGGCTTTGGTATCCTTATATACCATATGGGAAAATAACTGTGGTGCAAGGCGATCCGGGTGACGGGAAAACTACATTAGTTCTTAACTTAGCGGCATTAATCTCTAAGGGGTTGCCTATCCCGGAGAGCAAACAAGTATTGAAACGTGGAAAGGTGCTTTATCAAAGCGCTGAAGATAGCATTGAAGACACACTAAAACAAAGATTGTTGAGTGCAGGAGCTGATTGCTCAAGAATAGCTTTTATTGATGATTCAAAACATGCACTTACATTGGATAATCCTTATTTAGAAAATGCTATTATTGAAACAAATGCTTCAATGCTGGTGCTTGATCCGTTACAAGCGTATCTTGGCGAAGGTGGCGATATGAGCCGAGTGAAGGGCATACGTCCCTCGCTAAAAAAGCTGACTGCTATTGCCGATAGGACTAAATGCGCGATTGTTATCATTGGACATATGAATAAAGCAACAGGTGCAAAAGGATTATATCGTGGTTTAGGTTCAATAGACATTACGGCAAATGCTCGGAGTATACTTCTTGTTGGTCGTGAAAAGGGTAATCCAGATGTACGAATAATGACACATCTGAAAAGTAGCCTTGCAAAAGAAGGACCATCTATTGCCTTTACGATAGATGATAAAACGGGGATTCGCTGGATTGGTGAATGTGCGATAACCGCAGATGAGCTGCTGGCAGGTGGGGTATCGTCTTGTGTAAGTAGTAAAATAGAAAGAGCTGAAACCTTACTTCGTTGCTTGCTTGGTGATAATGAAGTGCCATGTTCACAAATTTATTTGGAAAGTGCTAAAAAAGGGTTGGGTAAGCGTACTGTTGATGCAGCGAAGAAGAACCTAAGTATAAAATCTAAAAAATTAGTAGATGGCTGGTATTGGTCATTTACATAAAAAGAGGGTGTGTATGGATAATATAAAAAAGAGAGTATTCACGTCTGAGCCTGATCCAAAGTATATATCTACAGATTGGCGAAAGAAAAAGCTGCGCGTTGCGGCGTATATTCGTGTATCTACAGATAGTGCAGATCAAGAAAATAGCCTCAAAAATCAAAGAGCTCATTATGAGAAAATGATACCCGCAAATCCGCTCTGGGAATATGTTGGAATTTTTGCGGATGAGGGGTTCTCGGGTACAAGTATGCATAACCGAAAAGGGTTGCGTAGGCTTATTAATGAATGTAGTTTTGGTAATGTAGATTTGATAGTTGTAAAAGAGGTATCTCGTCTTGCACGAAATACGAAAGAATGTTTAGATGTTGTGGAATTTTTAGCTAGCCTTAATTCGCCGGTAGGGATTTTCTTTGAAAATAACAACTTAAACACTCTTGAAACAGGAAGTAAAATCTTTCTTACGGTATTGGCAATGTGTGCAGAATTAGAAAGCGAGTTGAAATCTCGCTCTGTTGCATTTGGCCTTGCGGTATTGTATAGTCAGTTCAAATTTCCGGTTCCTACTATGCTAGGATATAAAAAAACTGATAAATATACCATGGAAATTGAGCCGGAGGGTGCTAAAACAGTACGGGCAATATATGCTCTATTTTTGGCAGGTTGGTTGCCGCAAGAGATAGCTGAATTATTTACTAAGCTAGAACGCTCAACAGCAAAAGGGCGAATTACATGGCGATCCAGTAGTATTATTGGGATACTTTCAAATGAAAAATATGCTGGATCTTATCTTATGCAAAAAAGTTTTAGAATATCGTTTTTGAAAAAGCAAACAAGACAAAATAAAGGTCAAAAGCGTATGTATCATGATCCGGAGCACCATACACCCATTATTAGCTTACGCGAACACGCCAGAGCCTTATTATTGCTTCATTCAAATCAAAATTCACCGTATTTTAACAGAAAGTATGAAGTAAAGTTGATACAAAAAGGATTGCTATCAGGGTTTATTCCAATGAATGTTGCATTCGGAGGATACAGTGTGGAACATTATCTTGCTGCTTATGTTATGTCAAGGGTAAAAGAGATTAAGTTTTCTACGAAAATTCCTATAATACCGGGAGTTTGCCGTGTGGGGCGAGAGCAATATTGTGATAGATATACACCGTCAATTACTATGATGAATGGTAAATTAACTGTTAATAAGGCATGTAAAGATTTACTTGATGCACAGAAAGTAGAAATTTTATTGAACCCTAGAGAGCGATTGCTTGCTATCAGAAAAACATCACCCGAAAACAAAAACTCAATTCCTTGGACAACAAATCATATACCTGCACGTGAATTAAATGATGTCTTATTTCAATTAATGGGATGGCAGCGTGATTTGCAATATAAAGTTCCAGCAACGGTTTTGAGGCGAGGCAAAGATCGGGTAATCATATTTGACCTCTCAGAGTATGAGTATAGGTTTAGGGAGGAGGGTAGTATGGATTTTAGAAAAGCTGTACCACGTGAATGGGTTGATTCGTTAGGATTAGATAGCGTGGATTACATGTTACGTGCGCGTCGGGCATATGCAAAAAGTTTGAGCGATTGGCGGGTAAATGAAACAGCGTCTTCAGTAGATGGATTTGATAGTTATATTGAACCATTACCGATGGAAGAATTAGAAAGCATGATTCAGGAGTTAAAATAAATGGAAAATGATATTAAAGAAGTTCAAGAACGGAAACAGGAACATAGTTTGATAATTAAAGGTCGTGGTGGATATCGTGATGAAAGTGATTTCCTTGAAAGTCAGAAAAGAGCGCAACAAGTTCGTGGAGAATTTTTATCATCCACATTCAAAGCGAAGGTAACATTTGCTTTTGATAGCATAACTTTTAATACTGCGTGTGTTGGAATGTTTCCTACAGAACAATACATTTTCTTGCGTGTAGATAAAAAAGGTCAACGTGTAATTATAGAACCTTGTGAAGGTGGAGATAAAGATTCGTTGAAATTTGCTAATCATAAAAGCGGGAAAAATATTCCGAGAAAATGTATTGCGCGAAGGGCATGTCAGATGCTATATGAATTGATGGAATGGCATACACAGGCGCGATATCAAGTGTTGGCGATTCAACAGGAGTTTTTTGGACGTAAAATAGTTGTTTTCAATCTTGATGAGAGTTTGCAAGTATTCCGAGAATCATTTGAAGATGAAGATGGAAAACAAAAACGAAAAACAATTATTAACATGCCAGAGGATTGGAAAGGACGTTTCGGTTATACAGCTGAAGAAATTGAATCGAGGCGAAAGGTTGAAGATGATGCGGAATTTATATTAATTGATAATAAAACTGGTGCGCAACGCAGAAATTTCTTAGAACCAATATTACCAACGCCAGAGGAATTGATACATCGACCATATGGGGGAATTCGCTCTAAAGTGGAGGAGGAACACAATGAATCCGAATATGAGAGTCTGTTTGTTGAAGAAGAAAATTTACTTGAATAGGAAAGCAATTGCAAAACTCGGCAACCCAAAGTTTCTTAATTTTTGTTATGATGAAGAAGGTATGGTATTATATTGCGCTCCAACAAAACAAGATGATTTAGATGCTTATGAAATACCAAAGTTCTATTGGGATTTACCGCAAAAACCATGTGAAATAAGTCGTAGTGCACTTCTAAAAGCATTACAACATCGCCTTAATTGGGCAAGCGGAAGCAAATACTATTTTGAGGGAGACGTATTTTCATTAAACAATAAACCAATTCTTGCTTATAATTTGCGAAACGGAGTAAAAGTTCGTTAAGTTTTACGTTGAGAAGTATTTATTGATATAATGTGAAAAGTAATGTACAATAACATTATCGGTAGGGAATGTCACTTGGTAATATAATGCACTCCAAAATAGATTAACCCTTTGCCTAGAGAATATGAATGATATAATAAGTTCAAGCATAGTTTTTCGGTATCTTATACTAACGCTTGCCAGAGCATGCGGCTGTTAACCGCAGGGTCGCTGGTTCGAGCCCAGCACGGGGAGCCAATAAAAGAGCGAAATTGTGTAAGCAACTTCGCTCTTTTTTATTTTGCACTTGCTATTTCAATGCACAAGGGAGAAAATTATTTTATGGATATCATCGCATTGCTTTGCACTGAGTTTAATCTCAATAAAGAACAAGTAGAAAATACCATCAAACTTATTGATGAAGGCAACACAATTCCTTTTATTGCTCGCTACCGAAAAGAGCTAACCGGGGAGCTCGATGACCAAGTATTGCGTGAATTGGCCGACCGTTTAGAATACTTGCGTAACCTACAAAAACGCAAGGAAGAAGTCTATGCTTCTATCGCCGAACAAGGCAAAATGACCGACGAAATTACCGCTGCATTAGAAAACGCAAAAATTCTTTCCGAAGTTGAAGACATATATCGCCCCTACAAGCCTAAGCGCAAAACCCGCGCCTCGGTGGCTCGCGCCAAAGGCCTTGAACCACTGGCATTAGCTATTTTAGAACAAGCTCCCGCCTGTGATACCCCATTAACTATGGCTGAGCGCTACATCAACGCCGAGTTGGAAGTTGCCACTACAGAAGAAGCCTTGCAAGGTGCTAAGGACATTATTGCCGAAATCGCCGCTGACGATGCCGATGTGCGTAAAAAGCTTCGTCATCAATTTACCCACCACGGTCAATTGTTAGCAAAAGCTACCAAAGAAGAGGATAGCGTATACGCCGACTATTATGATTTTACTGAACCGCTCAATAAACTACCCGGTTATCGTATTTTAGCCATCAACCGCGGCGAGAAAGAGGGCTATCTCAAAGTC
>Ga0123355_10012105_pt1 | contig 13347 bp, 7 predicted proteins | sample TergutEmb28metaG_3_FD_89872 | JGI IMG/M metagenome (GOLD analysis project Ga0123355, IMG submission 89872) | Embiratermes neotenicus P1 segment gut microbial communities from Petit-Saut dam, French Guiana - Emb289 P1 | ecosystem: Host-associated > Arthropoda: Insects > Digestive system > Gut ...
AACTCAAAGCCCTAAATGTGGATGTTTGGTTTGAAAATGAAAACATCCGCTCCCTAAGTGCGGATGGTGAGTTGATGCTTACTATTTTGGCATCCTTTGCCCAAGAAGAAAGCCTTTCCAACAGCGAGAATATGAAATGGAAATTCAAAAAGCGGTTTGAAGAAGGCCGACCAAGTTCTACGGTTATGTTGGGGTATAAGTTGGTGAATGAACAATTTATCATCATCCCGGAGGAAGCCGAGGCCGTGCAGTTCATTTTTACCGAATTTGTTAACGGCATAACTCGGATGGAGATTTTGGAGAAATTAAAGGCATCCACGCATCGCCCCAAAAAAGGCGGCGAGTGGAATTACAGCAGTATTAATTGCGTTCTTAAAAATGAAAAGTATGCAGGCATTTTGCTTCTGCAAAAGCATTACAGGGAAAGCCATCTCACCAAGCAAAAACGGATAAACAAGGGAGAACTACCCATGTACCGGGTGGAAAATAACCACCCCGCTATAGTCGACATGGCAACATATGAAAAGGCCCAAGAGTTACTGGCCCAGGCTTACCGGTCACGAAGGAAAAAACAGCGTCATACTATGGAAGGGGAACAAACAACATGTCAATCGCAGTTAAAAGAATAGTGACACCCATCCCGGCATCAGTTAACCGCTTTTCGGCTGCTCCTCTTGCTGGTGGACGGAAAAGGCGCGTATCCGGATATGCCCGTGTTTCCACTCTCATGGATGAACAACAAATCAGCTACGAAGCCCAAGTGGAATACTATACAGAATATATCCAAAGCAACCCCGAATGGGAGTTTGTGGAGGTTTACGCAGACGAAGGAATCTCCGCTACCAGCACAAAAAAGCGTGATGGCTTCAATCGGATGATTGCCGATGCACTAGCCGGGAAAATTGACCTCATCATAACCAAAAGCGTCAGCCGTTTTGCCCGGAACACAGTGGATACACTGACCACTGTCCGGAACCTTAAAGAAAAAGGCGTGGAGGTTTATTTTGAAAAGGAGAACATCCACACCTTGGACAGCAAGGGAGAACTGCTTATAACAATAATGTCGAGCCTTGCGCAAGATGAGAGCAGAAACATCAGCGAAAACACCACTTGGGGCAAACGAAAGCAGATAGCTGACGGCAAAATTAGCCTGCCATATGCACACTTTCTTGGCTACGAAAAAGGCGAAAACGGCCTGCCAAAGATTGTGGAAGCGGAGGCCAAAATTGTAAGGCTTATTTATTCGCTCTACCTCCAAGGGAAAACCCACAATATTATTGCGCGGTATTTAACCGAAAAGTGCATCCCAACCCCGGCGGGCAAACAAAAATGGAGTATTTCCACGGTTATGAGCATTCTCCAAAATGAAAAGTACAAAGGCGATGCTATGCTCCAGAAACATTTTACTGTGGATTATCTTACGAAAAGAGTGAAACGTAATGAGGGCGAGGTTCAGCAGTTTTATGTAGAAAACTCGCATCCGCCGATAATAGAGCCGGAGACATTTAACTTGGTGCAGGCCGAAATTCAGCGGCGGCGGAATAATGGAAAGGCACATACTGGACTTCATGTTTTTTCGGGTAAAATTATCTGCGGCGAATGCGGTGGGTTTTACGGCTCCAAGGTCTGGCACTCCGGCACCAAGTACAAACGCACAGTTTGGCAGTGTAACGAAAAATACAAAAGCAAGGGCAAATGCGGTTGTCAAACGCCACATTTTTATGAAACGGATATCCAGCAAATTTTTATCCGGGCCATTAACCAAGTATTCAAAAACAAAGACCAGCTAATCGCTGACTATAACGAAATTCTCCAAGCCCTAACCGACACCGGAGCCGCCGACCATGAAAGCAATACCTTGCGAGAAGAATGCCGGATGGTAGCCGAAATGATACAGCAATGCGTAAACGAAAATGCCCGCATTGCCCAAAGCCAAGCCGATTACCAAAAGCGGTACGATACTCTTTATAAACGCTACGATGCCGCCAAAACCCAGCTTGATACGATAGCCAAGGAAAAACAAGAGCGGGATATTAAACGCGAAGCCATTCTCCGCTTCCTAGCTGACATTGGCCAGCAAGATGGTTTACTAGAGGCATTTGATGAGGAGTTGTGGTATGCCACAGTTGAATCTATGACTGCACAGGCTAATAAAAATATTGTGGTTACTTTCAAGGATAGTAGCATTCATATAATTACGAACGAATAATAATTAGTACTTGGAAAGCCTGCGACGAGAACTACGTTGTGGGCTTTCCTTTTAGTGTGAGCTGGCGTAAAATGAATACATATATTGCTATACATAAAGATTGAGTGCAGTGAGAGGTATCGTAAAATGATGTACAAAAGTTCTATACTTGAAAATGTGCGTTGGAGCATCAATATGGATTTGGTTCATGATTTAAACGTGCAGGCTTCTAATCAACTTATTCAAAGAGGTTATGCTTGCTCATCCATAGATAATGCGCTTAAAGAACTTTATAATGTTGAAAAAATGCTACTTCCGGCACACCCAAGGAAAGTCGAGAAATCTAAAGAGTTTACATGCCCTGTTGGTTTTGAAATGGCGTTAAATGAGTTTACTCGCAAAGTTGAGATGGGAGATATCCTAACGCCTTACATGACTGATAAAGTTTTAAACAGCGCGCATAAAGATTTAATGTTATATGATTGGAATATCCATCATTTCCACTTAACAAGGCGTACAGGATTGGATAGTTTTATGAGTAGAAGCCCTTACCAACTGTTTGCATACGTTACTGACAGGGTTATGTACATGATACAAGCATATCCTCATCCTGGCCCTACGTCTAAAACCAACCCTTACGGTTATAGCAAGCAAGAAATGATATCTATTATTTATCGAAATTGGCCAGAGCTAATTGAGAAAAATAAGCTACCAGGGCAAGCACATCTCACTGTCCCAATGAATGATGAAGATTTTGCAATAGCGAGACAGGAGCGCATGACATCATTCGTTGATATTGGTGATGGTAATGTTTTCGGTTTAATCGGCGGCGGATATGCATCAGATGGTTCTTCGATTGAAGCCGTGAGGCGTGCGTACTATTGGTATAACACATTGAAGCTGTGTGAGATGAACATTGTTAATACCATTCGCCAAATTCATGAAGCTATTGAGACGCTTTTGGGGCGGAAAGCTGAAGTGGATATGCAAATGTTTCTGTTGTTTGTTGAGAAGGAAAATATACTCACATATGATAAAGCCAACAAAATTATCATTGAAATCGGTATGAATGAAGCATACATGAAATGTGTTCTACCACAACATTTATTCTGGCCGATGAGCAACTCTTTATCATAAACATCAACATTCCGCTAACATTCACGGCACTTTGTCCAAAGCCAAATAACTGGATAATGGCTGCAACTTTTCAACACATGAAAAAGATGCACCCGTGTGCAGGGGGTGCATCTTTTGCGCTTGGAAATTATAACCATGTTATTGTATGAAGGTCAACGTCATTACGCCCGTTTTTGCTGTAAGGAAGATGTGTTGTCAACGAACTGGTAATGCAGATAACAAAAAGCACGATATTTCATGTGTATCAATATTGAAACAACAACACCATGCTGCAGTATGAATATGTCACTACATGATTTGGAATATAGCTTCCCACAAGGTTTTTACAAAAATTCACGCACACTACAAGGTCTTTCGGGAGGCTCAACCATCCCCGCAGGCTCGGCTATCCACAGCTCCATATCTGCCTGGTAAGCTATAAGGTTTTCGCGGCGGTTTTCCGTCCAACCGTATTTATCCGCAGTGGAGAGTAACAGGCTTAAGCCCTGACGGCGAAGTTCCGGACGTGAGGATAGCCTCAAATTTTCCTCCAGTATATCTACTTCATGTTGCGGATATATGTTTATTGGTGTATTCCAGTTCAATGAGATTTCCACGGCGTATGGATGGAGAAGTTTTGCGTCTGCCAGTTTTTCTGCAACCTCTACTATCTCTGAGGTTGGTAAACATTGTATCGCCAATGTCATAGCCTGTGTTGGCAGGCGACGTTGCCCTATGAGTGCGGATATCAGCATCCTTACACAGTTTTGCCGGTCTAAAAGGTCTGCAAATGTTTCGCAATGGAATGCTTTGGCGCATGATGCAAATGCGGGAGGTCTTATTATATTCGCAAATGCGTCAACTATTTCATTGCTGTTATTAGATACATAATTTCTTATTATTATTCTCCCGGCATAAGCGCATACGTTTTTGTCTGCATTGTCCAGCAATTCTGCAAGTGCGTTAAACATTGTTTTGTCCATGTAGGTTAAAGGCATGGTATCCAGGGCTTGTAGGGTTTCCATGCGGATTTGTGCATTTTCATGTTTCATAAGCATGGTCATGTGCTTGCATAGCCTTTCCCGCCCGGCGGAGTTAAGCCCTTCTTGCGGGATTCTTATTGTAGAACGTGCCGCCGCATAGTTTCCGCTTTCGACTACGGCAGTGAAATACGCCCATATTTCATCCCGGTGAAGGTGTTTCCACAATGCACGCAACAGCGCGATATAAACATCCGGGTGTAAATTGTCGGCACTCAAGAATTTACCCAAAAATGCATAAGCGTCTGCGCCGTCAAACTCTCCTGCCAGGCGAATGATTTCCTTTAACACAGTTACACGCTGTACATTTACGGGGTTTTCGAGTGCACCGGATAATAATGCCAGTGCTTTAGAGGCCGGCATCTGACATACAGCGCGGCGCAGCGCATAGATTGCTACATTGGCAAGTTGCCTCTCACCCAACACAGATATAATATGAGGAACGCCACGCCCGGCATCTGCCCGCCCCAATGCTTCCAGGGCTTTTTCCGCCACGGGATTGCCGCCTTCGCCCCCTGGCCTTGCCAATGCTTCTAGTGTGTCTGCATATATCACAGACGGCATAAGGCTTAGGCGGTTGATGTTATGGGCAACCTCCCATGCATTACGTTTTTCACTATTAATAATATCTTTTAATGCGTTTGCATATGTTTGCTGTTGTTCTGCACTCCAGCGCATGAATCCGTTGTCAAAATTCAGAACCATTGAAGTGTTGCCGCTTTTGAATCTGCCTTTATATTTTTGCGCGTGTAAAAACGGCGTAAGTAAATCTTGGCGATGCCTGTGCAGATATGCGGAAACAGCGGGGCTTAGTATCCAGCTTGTATCTTGCTTTAAGAGCCGAGGAACAAGTGCCGCTACCTCATGTCTAATCTTCATGTAGGTGAGGGCTTCTATACCGCGGCTTGCAATGTTCCGCTTGTCATCGGTCATCTCAATCAAAAGTTTAACAATTCCGAGACGTTTTCCTTTGGTGGCAAGTTGCTTATTTGTTGCGTTAATCCTTTTCGCAAAGAAATGCGCCACAGAAATTACTACATTGTGCTGGCTACGTTTAACCCAAGTTTCCAGTATCGGCAACAGGCATTCATCTAGCCTGGCCATTTCTGCATTTGAGAGTTCAATGTTCGCGTCATACACATTAAAACCTCCCATTTTCGCAACCAAATCTGGGAGTTCGGCCACTACGAAATCCATGTGTATGGGCATGATTTTTAGTAGCCACTTAGCGGCAAATTGCATGGTTTGGTACGATGCATCGCGGGCCGATAGTGCCGCCTTTACAATATGCCTAATCTTGGGCAAATGCGCTACTGTCCAACGTGACGGGGGTAAGCTCGCTAGTGCTGTTACCATGGCATTGCGTACGGGGTCTTGTTCCCTTTCCCGTTTTACACAAAAATCTAGAATATCCCCAAGTGAACTGGGATAGTACCGTCCGGTCATAATAACAGCAGAAACCGCCGCCGCCCTTAGTTCGCCTTCTGGTTGGTTCAAATACGGCCCGGCAAGCGTAAGTGCCTGTTCAAAAGGCAGTACCGATAAATACGGCAATCGCTCACCAGGCCGCTCCGCCAATGATTTTAAACCAAATGCATGTATGGCTTCTTGTTCACGTGCAGGGTTTGGCAAGGCTTTTAGAATAAACAACGACATTGCACCGCTGTCTTGCCGCAATGATTCCCCGACTGCGTTGTAAATTGTTATCCGTTGTTTGGGGCTGAGTTCTTTAAAATAGGTGTGGACATTTACATTTTTCTCAATTAGTGCGTATAGTGTTTTCGCGTCAAGTTTCGTTAAAACGGAAGGGGGTAGGTTGCCTATTGCAGGTTTTGGCTGTGACAAAAGGAGCTTTGTAATCTCGTTGGGGAACAGGCAAGCGTATTTGCTGATTGGCAAATGCCCTGTATGCATACGTCCCGTTACTTTTTTTAATAAGGAAATCCCAAGCTCTGGATTGCTATTTAGAAAGCTGAAAATCACTGCACTTGCCGCCGTTTGGGTTAACCATGGTAGTGCTCCTGTGCCTGCAAGGAGTTTATCCATTTCATTCATAGTCTTTTTAGGGAAACGCTTTGCCATTAACCTCAAGTGGCTATTTGTGAAGCCGTTTGTCATTTCCTGTGTTATATTTTCTTCAAAAAATGATTCTGATGTATTAAGCAAGATTCCTGTACGTTCAGAATTTTCTGCTGTGGCGTAAATCGCTTCAATTACATCTGTGCGTTCGGCTTTGCACAATGCGCGAATAAGTCCACTGCGTTTTCCCTTGGAAAGCCGTGGTGCAATCTCTATAAGTTTATCTAGGCTCAAATGCTTTGCCGCCAGCTTAATTGCTTCGTACATGCCAACTGTTGATGCGTCTTGCGCCAGCCTTATAATTATCTCCTCGTCGAAAGAACCACATATGGACATTAGTGACAGTAATCTTTCGTAATGGATTTCTGACAGTGACAGCTCGCGCAATGCCTGTGCTAAGATAGGATTGTTGGTGGATTCCCTCCCTAGCCCAATCATGTATTCCCATCGCTTTGCGTGGTTCATTGTCTCTGCTTTTTCAATAATTTTCTTAACTTTCATTATGATATCCATTCCTTTCAATACATCTCGACAATTTAGATTATAGCATTATAGCTTCTTTTCACAAAGTGTCATTGGTGAAGGTGATGTTATGTACGCTCGCGTCAAAACTACATAAATACGGCCCCTCTGTTAAGGGGCCGGGTGTGCTTATCTCATCTTGGCTTTTTCTTTTTCTACGTTTGCAAGAAATTCTTCATAACTGGGTACGTTTACGCCCTCAACTTCCGCCGCACCTGCTACTATCTTATAAGCTTCCTCTATGGTGCTTGCGCGTCCTATTGCCTCAGTAAGCAACTTTAGTATCACTTTCGTTTCTAGTGCCATTGTTGCGCCTCCTCCCTAGTATTCGCATTCTGAGCTAACCCGCGGCTCTTGTTCCTTTATCATTCTACTGTTTAATTATAAAAAAAGCCAGCCTCTTAATCATTGGGCTGGCGTTTTTGGGTGCAAATTTTATTACGTTATTACCACGGCAACCTCAACGGGTTTCACCTCGCGCCTTTCCAGGTTGCGCCTGGCGGCACTTAGCATAAGCTTAATGCGGTTAAGCTGGTTAACCTCACTTGCCCCGGGGTCATAATCCACGGCCACTATATTAGAATCTGGGTACATATTATGCAGTGCCTTAATAATACCCTTACCGGTAACATGGTTAGGCAGGCAGGCAAATGGCTGGGTGCACACGATATTGGGTACACCAGACTGTATAAGTTCTATCATTTCCGCCGTCAAGAACCAACCCTCACCGGTGGTATTGCCCAGGGAAACTATCGGCTTTGCCAATTCCGCTTTTTTGTCTATGGGTACTGGTGAGCTAAAGTGTGTGCTGGCATCCAGGGCCTTGCGCATATGACTGCGGTACCATTCCATTGCTTTTATTGCAAAATTACCGGCCACTTGCGCCGTTTTAGCCCCGCCTAGGTACTTGGCCTTGAAGTTCACGTTAAAGGCAGAGTATAGCAGGAAGTCCATTAAATCTGGTACAACGGCCTCAGCACCCTCGCTTTCTAGTAGGTTTACTATGTCGTTATTGGCGGTAGGGTGGTACTTAACTAAAATTTCGCCTACAACGCCTACGCGGGGTATTACTATATCCTTGCGGGGTAGGTTATCAAAATCGGAAACCATTTCGTAAATATTTCGCTTAAACTCGCCACGCTTGCCGTGCTTTACGGCCTCTTGGCAAGTCTTATTCCATTTGTCGTATAGGGCGTTAGTCGCGCCTGGGGTGGCTTCGTATGGGCGTGTGCGATATAGCACGCGCTGTAGTAAATCCCCGTAAATTAGCGATTGCAGGGCTTTATTAAACATCCCCATACTAAATTTAAAGCCTGGGTTTTTTTCAAGCCCCATTGCACTTAGGGAAACCACAGGGATATGACCCATCCCGGCCTTTTCCAAAGCCTTGCGGAAGAACGCGATATAGTTCGAAGCCCTACACCCGCCGCCAGTTTGAGACATTATAACCGATACATTATCCAGGTCATATTCCCCGGAAAATAATGCGTTCATGACCTGCCCCACGGCAATAAGTGCTGGGTAGCACGCGTCGTTATTTACATATTTAAGCCCGGTTTCTATGCAGTCTTTGTCAATGGCGGGCATAACCACCAGCTTGTACCCGCAGGATTCGAATGCGGGGGCTAGTATATCAAAGTGGATAGGGGCCATTTGTGGGCATAGAAGCGCATGGTTTTTACGCATTTCCTTTGTGAAAACCTTACGAGGTTCGCGTGGCTTTGGCTCGCGTGTAACAATCCCGCGTTCGCGCCTTTCGGATAGGGCCGCGAATAGGGAACGTATGCGTATCCTGGCACTTCCTAGGTTGCTTACCTCATCAATTTTTATTAGAGTGAATATCTTCCCGGCGGCTTCTAATATTGCTTGCACTTCATCGGAAGTTACGGCATCCAACCCACACCCGAAGGAGTTTAGCTGTACCAGCTCTATATCGTTGCGGGTGCGTACCCAGTGTGCCGCCGCGTATAGCCTGGAGGAGTATGCCCATTGGTCTCGCACGCCTAGCGGCCTTTCTATTTCGCCTAGGTGGGCTATGGAGTCCTCGCTTAACACGGCTATGCCATAGGAGTTTATTAACTCTGGGATACCGTGGTTAATTTCTGGGTCTATATGATAAGGGCGGCCGGCCAGTACTACGCCGTATAGGCCGTTTATCATAATCTGCCTTACTGCTTCCTCACCCATTTTGCGGATGTCTTGGTAGTACTTGTCCTGCTCGGCTATGGCTTTTTGTGCGGCCTCGCGTACTTCTTGGGCCGGGATTTCTGGGAATTCTTCTACTAGCCTGTCTATCAAAACCGCTGGGGCGTTAAGGTTAAAGAACGGGTTATGGAAGCGGATTCCACGCTCTGCAATTTCTTCTATGTTGTTTTTGATATTTTCTGGGTAGGAGGTGACAATTGGGCAGTTGTAATTCATGTCTGCACCGGGGATTGTGGTTTTTTCCAGCGGAATGGACGGGTAGAAGATATAGTCTGCACCTTGGTCTATAAGTGCCATTATATGCCCGTGGGCAAGCTTTGCCGGGTAACATTCGGACTCGCTGGGTATGGATTCTATCCCCAGCTCGTACAGCGAACGGGAGGAGCGTGGGGATAGCATTACGCTGTAGCCAAGCTCTGTGAAGAATGTGAACCATAGCGGGTAGTTTTCATACATATTCATGACGCGTGGTAGGCCCACTATGCCACGCGGGGCGTTGTTGGCATCCCAGGGGGTGTAGCCGAATAGACGGTTATATTTTTGTTCGTATAAGTTTGGGGCTTTGGGGGCGGCGGTGTCGTTTTGGGTGCCGCTTCCTTTTTCACAGCGGTTGCCGGAGATGAAATTCTTGGACTGGCCTGTTGTTTTAAAGCGGTTAACTGTTAGTAAGCAGTTGTTTTCACAGGCTTTACATCGGGTGTGGGTGGTGGACACAGATAACGCTTCCAGTGATTGTGCGTTTAGTAACGTGGTTTTTGTACCTGGTTGATAGCGCTCTTTTGCTAGTAAAGCCGCGCCGTATGCGCCCATTAGCCCTGCTATATCTGGACGGATGGCTTCGCGTTCGCTTACCAGTTCAAATACGCGAAGAACAGCCTCGTTATAGAACGTGCCGCCTTGTACTACTATACGTTTGCCCATTTGTGAAGGGTCTGTGATTTTTATTACCTTGTGTAGGGCGTTTTTGATAACGGAATACGCAAGCCCAGCGGAGATATCCGCAACGGCCGCTCCTTCTTTTTGGGCTTGCTTTACGCGGGAGTTCATAAATACCGTACAGCGTGAGCCTAAATCTACTGGGTTTTCGGCAAATAGCGAACCGCTTGCAAACTGCTCTATAGGCAAGTCCAGGGAGCGTGCGAAGGTTTCCAAAAATGAGCCACACCCGGCAGAACATGCTTCGTTTAGAAGAACAGAGTCGATAATACCGTGTTTTATTCGCAGGCACTTCATGTCTTGCCCGCCGATATCTAGTATAAAGTCTACATCCGGGTCAAAAAACGATGCCGCTTTGTAGTGGGCTACGGTTTCAATTTCGCCCATATCTGTGCCAAGGGCGGATTTTAATAGGCCCTCGCCGTAGCCGGTTACACAGCTATAGCGTAGGTTTGCGTCTGTTGGCAGCTTTGTGTAAATTTCGGCCAGGGCTTGACGGGCTACCTGTAGTGGGTTGCCTTCGTTGTTGGCGTAGAAAGTATGAAGTAACGCGCCGTCTGCGCCAATTAGCACGGCTTTGGTGGTAGTAGAGCCTGCGTCTAGTCCAAAGAAGCAATCGCCCTCGTATGTAGCTAGTTCGGCCTTGGGTACTTTGTATTTTGAATGACGCTCTTGGAATGCGGCATATTCTTCACGACTTTCGAAAAGCGGTTTTAGCCTTGCAATTTCTATTGGAAGTTCTTGCTCGCCGTCTAGGTTTTGGATTAGGGTGGCAATGTCCATGTCTGCGCCTTCATCTGCGGCGCGTATGGCCGCGCCTAGGGCCGCAAATAAGTGAGAATCTTCTGGTGTTATTACCTGGTGGTCTGCAAGTTTTAGTACGTCTATAAAGCGTGCGCGAAGCTCTGATAAAAAGTGTAGCGGCCCGCCTAAGAATGCGATATTGCCGCGGATAGGCTTACCGCAAGCCAGCCCACTAATAATTTGGCTGACTATTGCCTGGAAAATGGATACGGCTAAATCTGGACGGGATGTTCCTTCGTTTATTAGTGGTTGTAAATCGCTTTTGGCAAATACACCGCAACGGGCGGCTATTGGGTAAATTACTTGGTAGTCCTTGGCCAGTTCGTTAAGGCCGGAAGCGTCTGTGTCTAGTAGTGTGGCCATTTGGTCTATAAACGAGCCTGTGCCGCCTGCGCATATGCCGTTCATGCGTTGTTCTATTGTGTTGGTGAAATAGATTATTTTTGCGTCCTCGCCGCCTATTTCTATGGCGACATCTGTGTGGGGTGCTATTTGGGCTATTGCGTCTGATACGGCTATAACCTCTTGTACAAATGGTACGCCTACCCAGTTGGCTAGGGATAGACCGCCAGAGCCGGTTATCATTGCGCGGAAGTTAAAATTGCCTAGGCTTTCGCGGGCTTCTTTTACCATTTCTAGTAGTGTTTCTTTTATATTGGAATGATGCCGCCTGTACTTAGCGAACTGGGTTACCCCTGTGTCGTTAGTGATTAGAAGCTTTATTGTGGTCGAGCCTATGTCTATTCCTAGCTTGTATGTAATCATGGTAATTCCCCCTTTTTTTCAGCAACGTTGCTATTATAGCGTTTTTACGCCATACGTAAAGCGGAAAATATACGAAAATGAAAATAAGCATAGATTATTCCACTATCATGTAGCGAACAAGTTTCACTACCCCGCATAATATAACAATAGTACGGCATTTATCACAAGCGAGGTGAATATATGGGATACAACGCACAAGCAATTATAATGAGGGGTTCCCTGGCAGGTATTTGGGGCCTTGTGGTGTATTATGCAGGAAATCTCACACCACTTTTTTACTTGATGATAATCTTTGGAATAGTGGATATTTTTTTAGAGATGGTAGTGGCTAGATGGTACTCGCCTAACCTAGAGGACGGGTGGTGCAGCAAGCTTGTTATACAGGGCTTTATACAGAAAATTGCATGTATTTTTCTAGTGGGTGTAGCTTGGGGCATAGACTTTATGATTTTGGAAGCAGATAAGACCTTCAACCTACCTATGAACTGGGGGCCTTATTTTGGATTGTTTGCGCTATGTTATCTAATCCTTTCGGATGGGATTTCTATAATTGAAAATATCGACAAAATAGGCGTTAATATCCCATTTTTAACATCGGCACTTAAATATTTAAAAGAAAAAATATCAAAAGGCCCTCAAAGAAGGCCAGTTGAAACTCATCCTAGCCTAAAACCAACGACTGAGGAGTGGATTTTAGACTTGGATGAGTATGAGGGTGAAAACAGCGAAGATGAGAGGGGAGAGTTAGAATGAGAATAGTAATTTCCTCCGGCCATGGGCTATATGTAAGAGGTGCAAGCGGGGTTATAGACGAAGTGGACGAGGCCCGCCGCGTTACGAACCGGGTTGCTGAAATTCTACGCCGGGAGGGTGTTAACGTTGATGCGTTTCATGAAAACAGTGCGCGTACCGCTACCAATAATGTTAACGCAATAATACAGCATCATAACAGGCAAGTTAGGGATTTAGATGTGTCTATACATTTTAACAGCACAGCCGCCGGTTTTATAGAAGATAGGCCAATAGGCGTGGAGGTATTGCATTTTACCGGCAACCAAAATACCCGCGCGCTTGCGGGTAGGGTTGCCAAGGCCATTTCCGATGCTTCTGGCTTGGTGCTCAGGCACAGGCAGGATAGCGGGGCTGTAGCGCGTAATAATATTGGGTTTCTTAATAACACCACAGCCCCGGCTATTTTGGTAGAGGTATGCTTTGTTGTGTCGCGGGCGGATACGAGATTGTATTTGCAGTACTTTGAAGAAATATGTATGGCTATTGCATCGTCTATTAGCGGGCGGAATATATCTGCCCCGCCGGAACCACCAACAGCCCCGCCTCCACCTCCACCAATACCAGAGCCGCCTCCGCCTTCCGGTTCTAAGCCCAGCGAATGGGCTAGGGAAGCATGGGCTTGGGGGGTAGCAAACAGCCTTACAGATGGCTCTAGCCCGCAAGGTGTGCCAACTCGTGAGCAGATGGTTACGCTGTTGTATCGGTATGATAGGTTAAGACTTACAGAAACCTAGTAAAGCCGTGAAGTGAGCACGACAAACGCATGAACGCCTTTATCCCCCTTCTTTAGAAGGGGGTGCCGCTGTAAGCGGCGGGGGTTGTGTTACTTAGTGATACATAAAGGCCAACCCCCGGCCCTTCCGGGCCACCCCCTTCGTAAACGAAGGGGGCTAAAGGCGT
>Ga0123355_10012106_pt1 | contig 13347 bp, 10 predicted proteins | sample TergutEmb28metaG_3_FD_89872 | JGI IMG/M metagenome (GOLD analysis project Ga0123355, IMG submission 89872) | Embiratermes neotenicus P1 segment gut microbial communities from Petit-Saut dam, French Guiana - Emb289 P1 | ecosystem: Host-associated > Arthropoda: Insects > Digestive system > Gut ...
AAACTATTTGTAAAACATTTTTTAAAAAAAAAACTCACCCCCAACAAAAAAAAGGGGGCCCAGGCCCCCCCCCCCCCCCCCCCAAAAAAAAGATATATAATAAAATTTTTGTAAATCTTCTTAGTTCAGATACTTGGGAATGACACTAACGAATTAAATTTCATACAGGAAGAAATTATGAGCAGACTAAATTCCAGGAAGACCTGATATTATTCGATACAGAATTGTTTAACTTCAGTTTACTGTCAAAAAATTAACACAAAATGAATTATAATTATGCCTGCTGTTTCGTACTGGTGTGATACTTGGTCTCTTACATTAACTTTCAACGCGGACAGCATTTAAACCCCGCCCGTAGCACAATGTGGGAGCAGTATTTAACGGAAAAATATAGACTAAGGATGTTCTAGAAACGGGTGTTGAGGGAGGAATTTGCGCCTAACATGAGACAATATTAGGAGACTGGCGAAAGATTGAACATAGTGGAGATTCTTGATGATATTCTCCCCAGATGTTATTCTACTGATCAAATGAAAGAGTAAGAGATTAGCGGGGGATGTAGCATGGCAGAAATGCGACACAAGAGAAATGCATGACAACCCTTAAAGAAAAGAGACAGCTTAGAAGACACGGGCGTAGACGGAACATTATCAAAATGGACATTAAGAAAACAGATGACGTGTGCTGGATTCATCTGGCTTAGCACAGTGACCAGCAACGCCATCTTGTGAACACAGTAATGAACCTTTGGGCTCCTTAAAATCCAAGGAATTCCTTGGCTAGCTGAGAAGCTACTGTCTTATCAAGGATTGCTTCACTGAAGTTGGTTAGTATTTCTTAAAATGGGCGTATTTAGAACACTTTTGGTGTGAAGATGTGAATAAAATTCATGTGGCTCAGGATTGGATCCAGCAGCGGAACGCTGTGACCAACAACCCCTAACGAACCTTCGGGTTCCATAAACAGCAGTAATTTCCAGACTATTTAAAGTGAGTGTAAGACTCTCAAGGAATTCAGGGCATTGTGTTGTTAGTTTCAATGAATTTCAACATTTTTGTAACAAAAGAGAAGATGGTAAATAAATTATTTTTACATTCAGCACGATATTTTCGCTCGCCGGCTGGACTAAAAGAGACACGGACCGTTTTGTCTGGAGACACGTTTAAATTGTGTCAAGCGCCAGAAGCAGTTAAGATCGGGGCTCACGGTCACTTTAATTGCTTCTAAAGGGCAATAAATGGTTCCAGCCAGCAATCATGCGAGAATGACCGGTTCATCCATTACTTTACGACGAGTCTTCAAAAGCGTAAGTTATGTTTCGTTGAAGGGTAGACTTAAGAAGTAAATGCGTCAACTACACCTCTCGTGGACAGGAGTGTTTGTGGTATATTTCACGTAATAATATCCTAGCATTTTTCGAAAGGACGGAGTAAAACCACGGAAACTCACAGTAGAACATACATAAATTGTACTGTCCGCGCAGCCTATATTACTGAAAGGGACAATTGATAATAGCAAAGCTGTGCACAGAGGAGATGAAGTACCTTTTGGAAGCTTATAGCGCCCTCTACAATGTATGCTGGATGAGGGTTGTACAAAGGCTGAGCTTGTGCCATATTCAAATTTACCGCCACGCATCGTATTGAAGATATCTGTACCCATGTCGAGAATGAGCTTGCATTCCGGCTGCAACTGTGTGACACACACTTAGTGGAATTAGCCGAAACTGTATTTGTCCGACACGATTTTCACAAATTTATTCTAAAAAGCTTTCTTTTACGCGATTTTTTGCAAAAGAAATATTCTAAAACATTAATATATGTCAAGCACAATTATTTTATTGTATACGAGGCTACATATTTCGAACTTTTTAAACGATCATCATCAGGCCTTCTAACAAATCGAGTCAACGGATGCTTTGTACATATTGGGATCCCAATATGTTTATATTGATAAAATACATAAAATCTGGCAAGTCAGTTACATAAGTTACGCAATACACACATCACTCCTTCTTAGGTAAATGACCTGCTAGATTTTATGTATTTTATCGATGTAAACATAGTGGCATCCCAACATGTACACAGCATCTGTTGACTCGATCTGTTAGAAGGCCTGATGATGACCGTTTAAAAAGGTCGAAACATGTAGTCTCGTATACAATAAAATTGTTATGCTTGACGTATATAATTAATGTTTTAGTATATTCCTAGCACATCGTGATGTCTTCCACCAAGTTCAAAAGAAATATTACTAATGAACATGTATTTAATGTTCCGATAACTTTACGAAAATGTGTGTAGTAGGCTGCGAAAAACTATTAATGTGTACATCGACAGCGAAAAAGCGAAGCTAGGAACAGTAGATGGCGCTGTGAGGGTAATTTATGCAGCACCACTCTGCACCGGCAGTGCGATGCGTACTGCACAGCAGGTACTGGCGACTAGAAAAATCTTTTACCCCTCCTAAAATGCGTGGGAGGACGCAGTGAAGACTGGTAATTACAAAAAATCGAAATACAGGCGGGACAGTAGAAAATTGTGTATGAAGATGTGGGTTCGTCAGCAAAGTGTTTTGCTTCTGCTCGTAGAAAGTGGCTATTGCGAGGAAAACGCATGTTAAGTTATTCGACCAACGTCAGGAGGTCTCCGTATATTATCCGGACTAAACATTCCATCTGTCTGGCCGTTTCTTGAAGCTGCGTATCTTGAAAAAGTCTTCACAAGACCGAATTCATTAACGTAACTAACTCCATTCAGCAGAGTCCTTCTCGAGAAGCTAACCGGTTCTCACCTAGTCAAGAAATTTCCCGCATTTTGTGGAACCCGAAGGTTCATTACCGCATTCACAAGAGCCCGCCACCCGTCCCTACTCTGAACCAGATCAATCCAGTCCATATCCCCCATCCCACTTCCTGAAGATCCATTTTAATATTATAACCTCACCCATGCCAGGGTACTCCAAGTGGCCTCTTTCCCCCAGGTTTTCCCATTAAAACAATGTCTGCAACTCTCCTCTTCCCCATACGTGCTACGTGCCCCGCCTAATTCATTCTTCTTGATTTAATCACCCGAATAATATTTGGTGAAGGGCACAGATTATTAAGCTCCTTATAATGTATTCTTCAACACTCCCCTGTTACCTCGTTCCTCTTAGGCTCAAATATCCTCCTCAAAACCCTTTTCTCAAACACCTTCAGCCTACGTTCCTCCGTCAATGTGAGCGACTAAGTTTCATACCCATACAAATCTTCAGGCAAAATTATAGTTCTGTATATCTTCATCTTTACATTTTTGGATATCAGACTGCAACGCAAAAGATTCTGCACCGAATGATAGCAAGCATTCCCTGATTCCAGTCTGTTTTTAATTTCTCCCTGAATGGAATTTTGATCGTTGGGTTTGTTCCCAGGTATTTGAATTCTTCCACTCTTCAGAGGAATGGTTGTCACTTTCTTCATAGTAATTTTGGCCTGCATATTGACCTCGAGGCATGACTATATATACGTACTTAGTTTTCTCAGCAGTCACTTCTAGGCCAGTCTCCTTACTAGCAAGTAATAAAGCTTCTGCTTTTTTTATAATATGTACACTTCCACCCATTGTATAAACATGTTCAGCATAAACTAGCAGCTAATGTGTACCATTCAACTTCAAGCCCTCCTGATTTACCTGAACCCTCCTACTTGCATATTCTACAGCAAAGTTGAAAAGCAATGGCGATAAAGAAATCTCCTTTTTGTAAATCATTCTTATTAGGAAACACGGTAGACAAATATTTCCCTGCCCGGACTGTGCTATATGTTTCATTTCGACACATGTCTATTTGTCTCACTAGTTCCAATGGGAATACCAAACACAAGGAGAATATTATACAAGACCTCCCTCCTAACTGAGTCATAGGTTTTCTTGAAGTCTAAATAGTTTATGCACCGCCACATTTTATTCCCATTTTTTTTTTCACGAGTATTTGACGAATGCAGAATATACGAGGCTTATTCAGAAAGTAATACCGTTTCGCTGTAAAAAAATCGAGTAAGATTTCGTATAAAATTTTATTGTTATCAGATTCTACATTCTTCAAACTATTTTTCCACATATTCGCCGCCATTATTGAGGCACTTATCGTAGCGGGGCACATGTTTTTGTATACTCTCCTCATAGAATGCGGCCGCCTGCGATGTTAGCCACTACGGACAATATTATAGAGCCCTTGAAATCTGAGGGAAGTGCAGGGACAGATCAGAAATTGTGAAACGTCTGTCGCCACGCACTCTTTCGTTTACCTTACGCACCAAATCATCATTCACGAAAGATGGACGCCCACTTCGCGCTTCATCGTGCACGTTCTCTCGTTCTTCATTGAACATCCAAACCCATTTCCTAACCATACCATCACTCATAGCATTGTGACCATACACTTGACAGATCTCGCGATGAATCTCACTTGGTAGCATATTCCTAGCGTTCAAAAAACGAATTACACACCACAATTCACAGTCGGCGGCTCGTTCAATTGTCTTAAACACGTTTAACGCACAGGAACAAATATAAACATAATATGACTTTCACGAAATTGCGTCTGTGGCTTCTCAGTTGATAGAGGAAGTCACTGCACATGCGCTAAGTGACAGTCTCGAGGATGCGCGAGAGTTATGCGCAGAAGGTACTTACTTTCCGAGTAACCTACGTATGATCAGTAGTTAGCCTTTTTTTTATTTAGCAGTCTGTCTTACGACAGGTCCAAAGCCTCTTCCAAATCGAGCTCTCCACATAGTGCGATCTAGAGCTTCCTCCTTCAAATGTGAGTATCCTCTCCTGTCCTTAAGGTCACCCGGTAGCTTCCTACGTTTACTTCCTCGTCTTCCTGTCACTTCTGTACCTCCTTTTATCTTTCCTTCAATAACCCGTTGTAGAAGGCAGTTACTACGCAAAATGTGACCAATCCAGTTAGCCTTCCGTTTCCTTATTTCATGTTGGCCTGTTACGTCGAAATCCACATTGATGAGCCCCAATAATTTCCTCTGCATATGGGGTTAACGTTGACAGCGGGATGTTCGATACAATTTTGTACGTAGCTGACAAAATAATATCCCGCTACAATTACTACAATCTGTTTCACCACCCTTCTCATTAATAGGTACAATGATCGAATTCAGTAACGTAAATATTTTTATAAGGAAAGATAAAACTGCACCGTAGTCACGTAAGCTACAGTCTTGGATCTCATTTATAGGACAAAATAAATTTGAATGTTTTCAAAACCTATCCAATTTTACCAGAAAACTCAGTAACATCCTCGCAATTTATATGCAGACATCACGATGTGACGCCACACACGACTGTAACAACTGGATTCAAAATCCATTCAGTATAACAAAAACGCATTAAAGTTTTTCTTGTTACAGAACATGAAACAGTCATTTCTGTCACTCCAGACTGCCAATTAGTACACACATTTAAATCAGTTTCTCTAATTACCCTTTGGAGCCACTAACGCCAAGAAGTTTCAGCTTTATCAAGCCGTGCAATTCGTCAACGCATATCCTTCGCCGGCATAAAATTGTGCAAAATTGAATTCTAGAATTACGAAGCAAAAAACCAAAACACACACACACACACACACAAAAGACTAAAGGCATCGCCAAATCTGACAGTTCAACTTTCTAGCACGAAGCCAGACATGAAAATGATTTGTGAAAGTAATAAACGCTCTCGTATTGCAAATATTAAGCATATTGGCCTTTACGCTTCATTTTTCATTCACGCGGAATGTGGTTTTGTTTCAAAATATAAGAAATTTGATAAAACGTTAATTGCATATAGGTGTTCAACATTTATTTACTGTCATCCTTACTCAATTGTGGTCTCTTTTTTTAGTTTCATGCGTAAGAATCTTATTAGGGGTTCCGTAACAATTTCTAGACTACGAAAGAGTTCCGTGGGTAAATTAAATTGGAAAGCACCGCATCAGAATCTCTCTAACAGTCTCTTCACCTGTTATTAATGTGCGAAGTATTTCAGAACATAAAGGAACAGTAAAGAAACAGCTACAATAATTGTGTTTGAAAATGCCTTTACCATGCATGCTACAGGCTTCGTTGAGGTACAGTAACGTCTGGCCTAGAGTTTCCTGGCTTTGATAAATGTTGATATTCGCAGGAGAAAACTAAACAGCTTTAATGAACATGGTTGAGACTCTATCACGACTGCGGGAGAAAACAATTTCCTCTCCGCCATGGATTACAAAGCTTTTATGACTTCAACCGATAGATCAAATTGTTTACATCAACAGTGTCTATTCGGAATTGATAGTAGATCAATCCAAAATGTTGCCTTTGTCTCGCAAAAGTAGATAAATGAAAAACACATCATGTATATAAGGCGTGTCTCATCCACATAACATGGTGTTGTGACGTACGATTATTACCTTATCCACAGAGGACGTCTGAATTTACCTGTGACGTGGAATATTTCTTTATCATAGACAAAGTGTACACTGTACGAATGTCGAAGAATATATTGCTCACTGTGCCGGGAACTTTCACGGGTTTCTTCAGCCCCACAACCCCAATTCCAAGGCAAATCCATACAATATTATGACCAAAATACCATCTGACAGAACAAGCTTGTAACGTTTACATTACTCACATTTCAACAAAGCTTGAATTTTCGTAAAAAAAAGTGGAACGTACTCAGACGACCTCGGGTACGAATGACCTTAGATTCCAGCGATTATGTTACCAACTAAGAGAAATAGAGCCGTTCCTGGTGGTCATGCGGTCAGAGGCGTAGGTCTGCGGGCGCTCGATTGCTGGGATCGCGAGATCAAATCCCTCTGCAGTGACTAATGCTGGTCTCATGTGTTTGCTGTGTGTTGTGTAGGTAGCGGCCTTTGCGACAGGCTGATGACTCGTTCAGAGGACTGCCGGGTAGTGTGTCTAGTTGTGTGCTATCTAGCAACCTCAGCAGTGAGGCGGTCCAGGCCCGAGTTTGGCTATTGCTCCACAGAAATAACCAACAGAAGAGGACTATATAAAACTTCAGCAATGTTCAAAACTACTGTAATTTCGAACACGACACCGTTTCTTCTGATATAGGTTTACCCAATAATGTTATATACCACTGTACAAGTGTCGGTGGAAGAGAATATAACCACTGTATATGAGGGCTGATGGAGGGATCTTACGGCACTACAAGTCCAATGGTATCATCAAAGTCCGGCATTATTCAAAAGGGCAGATCTTGGATGGAAGACCGCCTATCGAACTAGGATTACTCCCTCGATCCCTCTCACAAAGGTATACAGGGTCTTGATGAGGAAACCTGAGGGAAGGAGACCACTTGGAAGACCTAGGCGTAGATGGGAGGATTATATTAAAATGGATGTTCAAAAGCGGAGGGTGGGGAGGCTTGGACTGGATTGCTCTGTCTCAAGAGAGGGGCAGTTGGCGGGCGCTTGTGAATGTAGTAATGAACCTTCGAGTTCAATAAAATGCGGGGAATTTCTTGACTAGCTGAGGGCCTGTTAGCTTTTCAGAAAGGACTCTTCTCCATGGGGTTAGTAAGATCCTTCTCACAACCTGCGGGATGATATTTTCAAAAGACATATCTGTAACAATCGTGTACATTTTAACCGCCTGTCTGCGAATGTGACGACCTTAACGAACCTGCAAGCGAAACTTCGCGACAGAACTGCCTCCAGACTCTCTGTAAGCGCTGGTAAAGTTGAAGGTCGCGTTGTATTATTAATAAGCAGGACATCTCCACGGCCAATAATGACCACATAGACTGCCGTACATAACAGACCTGTCAGAGAGGTTGTCGAATAGGCATGGCGTGACAATGCTGACTTTGAACACTCTCTAGACACGCAATACACAACTACGGGTATAAGGCAAAACATAGCGAGCCGTGTGGTTAGGTAAACGTTCCTGAACAACAGTGCACTGAAGGACAGACCCAAGTTACTAAAGAATCCGCTGTCCCTATCATTATTTTTCAGGGCTCAATTTGTAGATCCGTTCAATAACAAAATAATTAATTCTCATGTTTCGAAGTAATACACAAGTAAATCAGTCCCGTTACAGGCCTGGAGTGGCCCAGAGGGTTCCAGGAAGTTCATGTTCCCAGATTACATGACAACAGCACAGGATGGTGGTAAGGTTGTCAGCTTTACGCACCGGCCGCCTTTACCTCCAGGAAATGCTCCTGGTACTCATTTCTGTTAGAGGCTGAGTCGACCCCAGGGCCATAGTGCGATAGGAAGGATTATGTCAATGAAAAATTCCAATGACACCATCTGGAATCGAACCAGCGACCTTCCGATTTGTAGTACAGTACCTTAACCACTGTGACACCGCGGTCCCCAATACACATGTACTTAACACAAATCAAGAGATGTACTGTTTACCTTGCTGTCCTACATTCCGTTATGGTGATACTAATGACAGCGATGGTAACGACGATGGTTATGCTACACCACCAATTTGTGTGTGTGTGTGCGTGCATGCGCGGGCGCTAATTTTGGAAACGCGGGTGCACAAAACCAAACATTGCTGTTCGAGATGGAAAAGCCCTATCGTCTGCAGACACCGGGAAAGTTTTCGTTTATTTCCCCTTGTCCAAAATGGATATAACTCGAATAATAATTTTTGCCTCCATGGCTCAACAGACCCAGTGGGCCAGGGTTTACTCATTATCGAGGATTCACGATCACACACAGACATATTACAGTCGGCATTACTCCTCTGAATGAGTAACAGGCCCGACTCAGAGACGTCAACCTGAAGAAACACAACACTCTCAGGACACAGACCATTCCCCCGGTTGGATTCGAACACGCAATTCCAAGAAGCGAGCTGCCGCAGACACGCCTTAGACCGCGCGGCAACTGGGATAGGCCTCATTAACTAATACTGGTCCTCAAATACAGCATCTTTAATTCTGTCCGTATTTTTAAAGAAATTTTATGACAATGATATTTGGGGATTTTCCTATATAACTGTAATATTCTCAATATTTTGCATTTTCCATTTTTTATTTCACTCTTTACCAAGATCCCACTAAATACACTTACTAGACGATACATATCTTGTTATTTTATATTACCTACAAAATATGAGCCGAAACATGCAGGAGATAATATAATACACAATAACAAGGCACATATTGCCTACTACGTGTACTCAGTTCGACCTCGATAAAAAGACAAATCTGCGGGAGTGTTTGCTTAACTGCACTGCTCTCCGATTGGAGGCTGGAAACAACTCACTGCCTGATGTCAGTGGTTTCGTGGAAGGCGTACGTTAGTAGCGACCTTGAAGTAACGCGTCCGATTCCAGTCACTGCCACCAAGATCGGAAATATACATAAAAATATCTGTCAATTACACGATAAATAAAAAAGCACCTGATCAAAGAACTGAAGCCAGACCTCGAAACACCATGTATATTAAGCAGGGGCTAAGCAGGACGTACTTTGTAACTATACATATGACGTAAATTATTACTAATCGCCACATGCCCTTACATGACGGATTAAAAATTATAGACACTTACTTGAATTTTGTTTTCAAATAAAATCTGAAGTTCAGCCCAGAAGTTAAACTGTAATCGCATCCTGCAATAACACTTTCGAATCTGAAGTAGATAAACCTACCGTGTACAAATATCTCCACAATTTTCGCCTTACGACCTATTAATTTTACATTTTTTCCATCATTAATTCATTAGACGTTACCATTATCACCAAAAATATAACTAACATTCCACAGAACGCACAGATCACAGAGGAGCACCGACTGACACAGGAATACTGTGCCGGAAGGAGATGATATACTTCCTTAGCACAGACAAAAATGCGCACGAATAGGAATTCCGATTACAGCTGTCAATCAGAAAGTGCTTCTCTTAGGCAAAGTAAAGCGACGGTAAGATACATGACCAGATTAGATAGGAAATTCTTGAATCTGAGAGGTGAACTGATTTAAATTCTAGCAGTCCTCCAATAGGAGAAGGGATACCTTTCACATGACGCTTCAAAGTATTAAAACATGGAAGATCAAAACTATAAATATTTAAGGATTGCACTTGACTCACCGCATTCCAGCAGATTTCAGCGTGCCTACTTAGGCTACAAGCAGCAAACTCAACACAAAGCCAAAATCGTCAGGCTGTTCACCTACCTGCAATAAAAATAAATAAATAAATAAATACAAAAATAAAATTCTGAATACTAAGAGATTTATATCTTTATTGTTGCACCGTGCATTTTGCATAATCACTTTAATTATCACACCAACTAATGTACTTCTATAAAATTTCATATTAAAACATTTAAAATCGTTCCAACATGTTTCGATCCTAAGATCATCCTCAGGGAGCTACGTTGTTCCTTGCTAAATTCATTTTAAAAAACACTCATTAATTAATTCACTTATATTAATAGGGTGCTGTGGGAATTAATTAATGAGTGTTTTTTAAAATGAATTTAGCAAGGAACAACGTAGCTCCCTGAGGATGGTCTTAGGATCGAAACATGTTGGAGCGATTTTAAATGTTTTAATGTGAAATTTTATATAAGTGCATTAGCTAGTGTGATAATGAAAGTGACTAAGAGATTTGCTTTATCTGTAAAATTGTGTCACATAAGCAGACACATCCATACCAGTCCATACCTTGCCCTCATAAAGTAATGTAAAGCTTTAACTAACAATACGTAAGCCCCCTCCCCCCCTTCCAGTTTAAAAGCCGCTACTTTCCGATATTGCAATTGGACATGGTTCAGAGTTAGTTCAGTCCATGTCGAAAATCAGCAGTCTATATAGGACTTATCCCAATGTTTTTTTTTATATGGCGCAACAACCCACAGTGGGCAAAAGCCCCCTCATTCTCAAGGTTGCGCGTTCACTCAGACACATCACACTCGGTACTACTCCTCTGGACGAGTGATCAGCTCGACGCAGAGACCTCTATCTGACAGCACACAACACTCGCAAAAGAGAGACATCTATGCCCCCAACGGGATTCGAATCCACAATCCTAGCATGCACGCGGCCGCAGACCCACGCCTGCTGAGCCAGTTGAATTCACCCTACATTCGTATAATCTTGTTTCTTTGAGATACATTTCAATATCAACCCCAAGCCGACGCCCACATCTCTCCCATGAACAATTCACGTTTTCCGGCTAAAATATTATCTGCATTTGTCATCCATGCAATGCGTGCTACAGGCTGCACCGTACGCACCCTTTTAAAAACATTTCTAATATCCCGTTATAAGCCGTGAACAGTACAGATTACAAAGTTGTTCATTGCGCTGCTTTATCCAGCTTCCTCTTTAGGTCCAGACGTACACCCCCGCACTATACTCTCAAACATCTCCGTTCCTTTCTTACAGTGGCAGACAATTTCCACATGCACACAGACTACACCTAAAAAATTACTGTACCATGTGGTCTGACTTAAGCTTTTTGGGCCATTATATTTAAATGACAGGGTCGCAAGAACAGCTCGGTTTCAACACCACAATTTAAGAATTATATCTCTCTCTCTGTCTGTCTGTCTGTCTGTATGTATGTGTGTTTTTCCCTTTGTGCGGCAACAGTGATCTGGCATTTTACGTGGGCGATTGTTTTTCTAGTCTAGAAATAATTTATGAAGGTTCTTTTTATATCCGATTCCTCCACTAATGCCAGGATGCAATGCGTGTTGACTTTTGGACATCAGACGAGTTTCAGTGGACACAAAGCCACCATTCTTGCCGAAACCCTGCAAGGTTGTATCTATAAATGTTTGTTTTGAACTTCAAAATATACCTGCTCGAATTCCTGATCTGATAAACCCTTTCCACATAAAAAGTTTCTGTGACAAACTAGTATAAAACTGTAGGTAGAAGTAAAGGTAAAACTGTCCCTGCACACGCCATAAAGGAAAATGGGTGAGTGAAGGCACAGCTAAACGTCTTCTTAACTTCTACACTAGATATACAGGTCACCTTCAAGCTCCAACTGCTTTATCCCCGGAATGAGCCCGAGGTACCCAATAAATAGGAGGCGAGGGAAGTCCCACAGACAGTTTAAACAGAGAAAAAGTTTTTTTTTCACCTGCTAGGAATCGAAGCAATTTCCTCAGTCATCCAGTTCGCATCTTCGTCACTAAGCCAACTACGCTAACAGGCCCTTTTAATTATCAGCAGAGTAAGAACTGTGCTTCAAATACAAACAAAAAACGTGTTTGACCTTCACAAAAATGAATTGGTCCATACAAATAATTATTTAAGACGAGTCTACTCAAGTTTTTTTTTAACCTTAGATGCCGGACTGCTGGCTAGAAGTCAGTATTCAGAAGGTCCTGCGACCGGCCATCTCGACACAGGTTTTTATTGGTTTCCCTGTGCCTAAAAGCAAATGCTGAGATGGTTCCCAAGATTCCAAGTTGCCAATACATGCTTCTCATGTAGCCCTCTCGACTTAAATTTAGTAGCAACCAATTTCATATTTTGTATACATGTAAAATAACCACTGCCACCGGGTAACAACCAAATTGCAGTACATAAATATTATTATATTATAAGAATTCTGCATTTTCTTTATGTCACCTGTACAAAATTAGCATTCTTGTCAAAAATGGAACGCGTTACAATACCAGTACTGGACGGACGAATCACGCTTAGCAAAATAATCGCACTCTGTGTTCAGTGTAATGTAGGCATACTTCCTGCGAAGGACGTATTAGCATACACATTCCAGGCTTGTAACTGCAGACGAACAGGCCTATGCACTCACTCTAGTATTGACCCGTTTCTTCGAGATAAATAAGAACAATAAAACAACTTACTACCATTATGACTAAGATTAAAAGACCTAATACCGTGCTTGAAGTCGGATTCGGGGTCCATTACAGACTCAACTACTGCTTCTTATTATTATAATAATAATTATTAACATCATTAATTTGTTATAAATTAGTAGTAGCAGTAATAACAGTAGCAGATGTAGCTGTAAAAGCAGCAGCAGCAGTAATATTAGCAGTAGCGATGGACAATAAATATAATTGTTTTAAATTTTCAGTACGTCATGTGGTTGTGGTAGAGTCAGAACGCTTACGCAGCAGAGCACAGCAGTGCTTAGTCAAAGTGTATATGTTGCACGTTATCGGTAGGTCGCACCTGCTAGAAATGGTAGACACTTCAGCTCTTAAGTACTTCGCGTCGCCTTTCCCTTTCCTTCAGCAGAAAAAAAAAAAAAAAAAAAAAATATCCCCCCCCCTTTTTTTTTTATAAAAAATAAAAAATAATAACGAAGTTTTTTTTTTTTTTTTTTTATAAATAAAAAAAATAAATAAG